>OCAT01000531.1_pt1 | contig 30696 bp, 25 predicted proteins | sample 1538311 | NCBI WGS metagenome assembly OCAT01 (sample SAMEA2580287, study PRJEB22360) | human gut metagenome | biome: human gut; feature: human-associated habitat; material: faeces | place: Denmark | collected 2008/2010
GGAGATATTTTCTTTTAACAACAAAAAAATGCCGTATTTATGCGGTTTGTGGTGTTTCGCAAACGCCTAAAAGATTATTATAATAAAAAGGAGACAAATTTTCAATTCAGAAAATCCATCTCCTCTTTCAATTTTTCTATTCTCTATTCAGACCAATTTATTCAATCGGATCACTGTAGTCTAATGACTCAGATCCTGCTCCATCATCTGAGAACGGTGCAGGAGCATCATTATCTGCAGCCGTCTCGCTTGCACAGATGATATCCTCACCATTTAATAATACAAGCTCCATATATGGATCGCTATATGCTTTCTTTTTCATAACTTCTCTTAGTTCTCCTTACTCAAAATTCCATTTGCATACGTCTTGTCGCTTTCTGACGAGTTTTCATCTTTTACAATTCTTTCTGCAATAGCATTAACCGTATCTTGCTCTACATTCAATCCCATTTTACTGTAGATATGACCGTCTTTCTCATATTTCACTAAAATTCTGGCATTTACATAATCTCCAAAATTCTTTTTAGCCACGTTCGTAAATACTATATTAGAACGATAAACATCGCTTCCCTTATTATCCGGATTGGTTATACTCTTAGTCGTTTCTGGTTTAAGTATCTGACTCAATCCTGTTGCATTCGTTCCATAATACCATTCGCATCCTGCGAACGTAGAGCCTATAGGAATTTTAAAATCATAGCCATAACGCATACTTGTCTTAGAATAATCATTTTTAGTTCCATCAATTCTTAACGCTCCACCAATACGCATGTCTTCGAATCGATAATTAACGGATGCACTTGCCCCATCAGTTGCCAACGTTCCAACCTCACTCACTGGTACCAATTTTGTATTAGTATCGTCAACTTTTACATATATAGCTTCTGGTGCTTTCACGATAGTTGCATCACTTCCCGCTGTAAGCGTCATATTAACCGTTTTTGTAGCTCTAGTATCTGTAGCCCCTAAAGTTTCCGTTCCATCTGTACTAGTAGCCGAAACTGTATATCCTGATTTTATTGTTGGTGTAGCAGTAATTGCATATAATGTCTTGCTAGTGTCAGATGCCGAATTTTCTAACTGTTCCTTTGTTGGTTCTGTTCCTGCTGCAGCAGCAGTAAGTACACCTGAATCAATAGTCTGGTAAATTCCGAAATCTTTCAACTCACCTGTTACTTTTTCCGTACCTACATGCATTGGCTGTCCCGAACTAATTGTTCCTGTGAGAGTTCCATGATCCTGATAGCCTCCAACAACACCATTTACCCACAAATACATCGTATTATTTCCAGATTTTATAATAGTAATTCTTACATCTTTGTCTCGCCAGTCTGCCTCACTTAATGGATTAGACGCATTGTTAACTGATAAATAACCATTACTCGATCCATAAACACCTGCCCCTATCTGCCCGGTTGTTGTATTAAAACTAACTGAAAATTCATTTTTACTCCATGTTGGTGTATCAGCCTTATATAATAAATCGATATTTCCCGATGCTGCATCAGTTAAATGCATTGTAAACTGTATCGCAAAAGTAGCATTAGCATCAGTAATTGCAATATCATTTGATGTTCCCACCGTCATTTGCTGACTTATATCAATTGCATTTTTCCCTACAACTATAGGTGTCTGGCTCAACGTTGCACTACCGTAAGTTCCAATTCCAGTATACGTGGCCACAACATCAGCCATTGGTTCATCTGTCGTCACACTATAACTATCATTATTATTCTTCGCAATTGTTAATGACATATCTTTCAATTCATAAACTTTAATATTTTTTGCACTTACTGAATCTCCCGCTCCAAATCCATTTGGCTTCTGAGCATTTGAGCATGCCTCTAATTTAAAATATTTTGCCTTTGTAGGTGTTGTCAATATAATTTCCTGTTCACCACGCTCATCTTTAAGTTCAGTCTTGTTTGTCTTCACCTCACTCCAATTTGTTCCATTCTGACTCACATAGAGTTTGAATTTCTTTATACCATTTGAGGCCATTTGAGCTGACCAATCTCTTCTTGTATATGTTATTTTATATAAAGTTATTTCACGTCCAAATCCAGATCCAATCCAAGGATTCTCACTTGCAATAGCAGCTGTATTCCTTAAAGTCTCTCCTTTAAAATAATTAGGACTTTCAGCACTTTCAGGGAACGTATATCTGCTATGCCACCAATGATTCTCGTTATCAAATGCCCAACTAGCAGATCCATCACCGTTTCGATGCGGAAACTCGTTAGAATTGCTAATCGCATTTGCTTTCAACACATTCTGATCCACCTGCACCAGAACCTTTCCTTTTTCCAGTTCAGAACTCGTTACCCCGTCTGCCTGCGTTGATGTCCCTTCCTCAGCTTTCGCTACACTTGGGAAGCTGACTGTCATGAGTACCATAGCTACTGTCATGCACGCCACGCCCAACCTTCGCAACTTTTTTTTGTACATTTTCTCTTCTCCTCCTTATATCTAACTGGTATTTCTAAAGATTAAAACCGCACACTATCCAATTCGATAGCTGTACATTTTCATATTACTATTTTATTCAACATTTCTCAATGCATTTTTTGTTGATAACACATTATTTTCTGCTCTCTTAGCAAATCATATCCTAACATCATTGTAATTTTTTATAAAATAAGTTACTATAAGAATTATATTTCACCAGTAAAATTTTTTAAATAAGGAGTATCCCATGAGCAGATCGAGAAGACGAAAGAAAATGAATCCCAAAAAGAAAAAGCAACTGATTATTATATCGGTGATCGCTGTTTGCGTTCTGGCAATAGCCACATTTGCAGCCATTCGCATCACTTCAGGAACATCCGATAAGAAGACGGAATCCACTTCTAAAGATAAAAAATCTGATAAGAAGAAAAAGAGTGATTCAAAAGATTCCGATAATTCCTTGCCGGATCTTGACCTGACCGACGGAAAGAACGATGATTCCAGCAAGGATGGACAGTCTTCGTCTTCCGACAGCAAATCAGGCGGCAAGAGCAAAGGAAATAACAGTTCTTCCAATAATTCAAGCAACAATTCCGGTAATAGCGGAAATGCATCCAACAGTACTTCCGGCAACAAGGCCGACAATGATACTACAATCCCGGGCATTTCCGATGGTACCGATACGATCCCGGACAATTCTGTTGATGTCGACGATGACGAAGAGAGCTGGACAGGATATTATTAAAATTGGGAGTTAAATGATTCTGATTCTATTTATTCTTCTACATTCGCATCGATCGTTTCCTGGATCTGCTTTTCTACCAGTGCTGCAATCTCCGTTGTCTTCATATCTTTATAGTCTTCATATTTCAACGGCTTAAGGAAATGCACCTGTACCGTTACAGGACGAATCGTATTTTGATCAAATGGCACGAAAGAATTAATCAGTGCCACCGGAACGATCGGGCATTTTGCTTTTGTTGCAGCTTTAAAACTTCCGCCTTTAAATGTACCGATCTTATTTCCATTTTTAGAGCGTGTACCTTCCGGAAAAATCAGGTAATTCCTTCCTTTTTCGACTTCTTTCGATACATCTATGATCACCTTCATTGCCTGACGCACATCTTCTCTATCCAGCAGAAATGCCTTAAGACATGAAAAGACCTCCCTTAAAAATGGAATATTTCCCACTTCCTTTTTAGCAACGACTGAAAATGGTCGTGGACACGCTTCTATAATCGCCAGTACGTCATACAGTCCCTGGTGATTCGGAAAAAACATAAACCCGTCTTCTGACGGCAGGTTCGCACTTCCATGCACATCTATCGTTACATTCCCTCCTTTATTTGCATGAAGATCCACCCATCGGATGAAGGAATACTGTTCTTCTTCCGTATATTTATCTGTATGGGATGCCCGATAACACAGCTTGCACCATGCCCATGGAACAAACCAAAGATTTCTGAATACCATCAGAAGGATTCTCTTCATAAATCTTATTCCTCCACTTTTCTGTATTCTTTGATCGCAGTTTCATACAGATTATTTCCCTCACTGTCGATCACAACGATCGCCGGAAAGTTTTCTACTGTAAGCTTTCTGATCGCCTCGGTTCCAAGATCATCATAAGCAACCACTTCTGCGGAAGTAATACATTTGGAAAGAAGAGCCCCTGCTCCTCCTACTGCCGCAAAATATACAGAACCATTTCTTACGATTGCATCGATAACCGCCTGGTTTCTTTTGCCTTTTCCAACCATTGCTCCCAATCCAAGATCCAGCAGTTGCGGTGCGTATTTATCCATTCTGCTTGCTGTTGTCGGACCTGCTGATCCAATCGGTCTGCCTTCTCTTGCCGGGGATGGGCCCATATAATAGATCACCTGATCCTTCCAGTCAACCGGCAGTTCTCCTCCCTTCTGAAGAATCTCATACATTCTTTTATGTGCCGCATCTCTCGCGGTATACATCGTTCCTGTTATATATACATAGTCTCCTGCATGTAATGATCTTGCAGTTTCTTTATTGATCGGTGCTGTAATATGCCTGTCCATAAAATCTTCCTCTTTTCATCACTCTGTCCACAATGAAAGCTCGTGGAATTATATTGTTCTTATTGCATGACGATTGACATGGCAGCATATATTTACCGCAACAGGAAGTCCTGCAATATGAGTCGGATAAGTATTGATATTCACTGCCATTGCTGTCGTTGTGCCGCCAAGACCTCCCGGTCCGATTCCAAGACCGTTGATCTTTTCAAGCAGCTCTTCTTCCAGATCTTTCACATAAGGTATCTCCGAGTGACTTCCTGCCTCTCTTGTCAGTGCTTCTTTTGCCATCAATGCACATTTTTCAAATGTGCCTCCAATCCCAACACCGACTACCATCGGCGGACAGGCATTCGGTCCCGCATCTTTCACCGCTGTCAGAACTGCATCTTTCACGCCTTCGATTCCCTCTGCCGGCTTCAGCATAAATACACGGCTCATATTTTCACTGCCGAACCCTTTCGGTGCAACCTTGATCTTCACCCGGTCACCTTCCACGATCCTGATATGAAGAACCGCAGGAGTATTATCTTTTGTATTTTCACGGATCAATGGATCCCCTACAACGGATTTACGGAGATATCCTTCCACATATCCCTGCCGTACACCTTCATTTACTGCTTCTTCCAGGCTGCCGCCTTCAAAGTGTACCTCCTGTCCGATCTCCAGAAAGACAACTGCCATTCCTGTATCCTGACAGATCGGGATCATATCCTGTGCGGCTATCTCAAGATTTTCCTGAAGCTGTCCAAGGATCTGCTTTCCAAGCGGTGACTTTTCGTTCTGCTGTGCCTGCTTCATTGCTTCTGCCATATCCGGTGACAGAAAATGATTTGCTTCAATGCACATTTCTTTGATATTTTCTGTAATTTCTGATAACTGTACTGTCCGAATCATATTGTCTCCTTTTTACGAAACAGGTACGCCCGGAAGCGTACCTGCATCATTTACAATTCAATCTCAATCTTTCTGTTCGTGCGATGATACTGATGGTATCTGACCCCTGCTGCATCCATCATTCTTTTTGATGCCATAACCGCCGGAGTATGTGCGTACTTATCACAGTCATAGATCACCTCTTTGATCCCTGACTGTATGATAGCTTTTGCACATTCGTTGCACGGGAAAAGAGACACGTAAAGTTTCGCTCCCGCAAGACTGCCGCCACTGTAGTTCAAAATTGCATTCAGCTCGCTGTGCGTCGTATAAACATACTTTGTATCCAGCGGATCTTCTCCTTCTCTCGCCCATGGGAACTCGTCATCTGAACAGCCGATCGGCAGTCCGTTGTAGCCCATGGACAAAATCTTATTATCCTGACTGACAATACAGCATCCCACCTGCGTATTCGGATCTTTTGAACGCATTCCCGAAAGCATCGCAACACCCATAAAATATTCATCCCATGATAAATAATCTGTTCTCTTATCAGACATCTGCATCAGCTCCTTCGTCTGTCCTCTTATTTTGTACCGAAGATACGGTCTCCGGCATCACCAAGTCCCGGTACGATATAACCATGATCGTTCAGTTTCTCATCCAGAGAACCGATATAGAGATCTACATCAGGATGCTCTTTTTTCATACGCTCAACACCTTCCGGTGCTGCGATAATGCATACAAAACGGATATGCTTTACGCCTTTATCTTTCAGCATCTGAATCGCTGCCACACTGGAACCGCCTGTTGCAAGCATCGGATCTACTACGAAAACTTCCCTCTCTTCACAGTCTGCCGGTAATTTGCAGTAATACTCTACCGGTTCAAGTGTCTCCGGATCACGATAAAGTCCGATATGACCTACCTTTGCTGCCGGAATCAGTGTCAGGAATCCGTCAACCATTCCAAGTCCTGCACGAAGGATCGGCACGATCGCCAGTTTCTTTCCTGCAAGAGACTTTCCTGTCATCTCACAGATCGGGGTCTTGATCTGAACATCTTCAAGTTTCAGATCTCTGGTTGCCTCATAACACATCAACTGTGCAATCTCTCCGATCATCTCGCGAAATTCTTTCGTTCCAACTTCCTCGCTGCGGATATAACTGATTTTGTGCGCGATCAACGGGTGATCCATTACATGTACTTTTGCCATTATTCTTCTCCTTTTGCAAATGAATTTAATTTTTCTTCTAATTGATCTATGAGTCTCTTCAGGACTTCAAAGCACTCACCGTATGCAGTAAGCGGCTTTCCATAAGGATCTGGAATCTCTTCTCCCTCTCCTGCAAATTCACTTAACGTATATACGTTCTCTGTGTTTTCATACTCTGAAATCATCTTTTTCTTTGTACTCTCATCTACTGTCAGAATCAGTGTATCCGGCTGCAGACTCTCACTGTCAAACTGCTTCGCCACATGACCTTCCAGCGTCATGCCTGCACTCTTCATGATTGCTTCTGCCTTTGGATTCACCGGTTCAGGGAACAAAACCACAAGTCCGCTGCAATCAACCACATACTCCTGTTCCAGCTCTTTGTTCCTCAAAAGCTCCGCTGCCATCGGTCCGATATAAGAATCTGTATTACTTACGAAAATAACTCTCCGGTATCTCTGCTGCTTTACTACTGCAGATGCACTGATTCTTAAATGTCCCGCCGCCTTTTCCAGACGGTTCATGATCGCACTTCCAATCCCCTGCATGGCAAAGGATTCACTGTAGATAATGTCAACCTTTTCGTCATCAAATTCTCTCAAAACCCGGTACAGATTCCTTGCAATGGTCTTCTCATTCTCTCGGGTCCCGATATTCTTTACAATTCCATACTTATAAAATGGAAGTGTCTCCCCGGTTGCAATAATTCCAACCCGCTCGCCTTGGCGATGTGCGGCATATGCAAGCTGACGGATTGCAAGAACTTCCTCCCGGATGTCCCCCTCGGCAATGATCAGCTTTGCCTTCGGAGCATAATGACGATATTTCATCCCCGGTGCTTTCGGAGCTTTGTTGCTCTCACTTCCAAGGATTGTCTCATCCACACTGACCGGGCCGATCACTTCTTCAAACATATCCGCAGTGATTGCCCCCGGACGCAGGATCATCGGCGGTTCTACAGTCATATCAAGAATCGTTGATTCCAGACCGATATCCACACTTCCGCTGTCAAGAATCATATCGATCTTTCCGTCCAGATCTTCACTGACGTGCTGTGCTGTTGTGGGACTCGGTCTTCCTGATGTATTGGCACTTGGTGCAGATACGAATCCACCTGCTGCCCGGATCACAGCCGCTGCCACCGGATCACTCGGCATCCTGACCGCAACGGTATCCAGTCCGCCTGTCGTTCCGTACGGTACAACCTCACTCTTCTCAAAGATCATCGTCAGTGGACCAGGCCAGAAATGAGCTGCCAGGGCATCCGTCTTCGCCGGTATATTCACCGCAACTGCCTTCAGATCTTCATAATCCGCAATATGCACGATCAGCGGATTATCCGATGGACGGCCTTTTGCAGCATAAGTCTTCTTCGCTGCCTCCTCCTTCAACGCATCCGCTCCCAGTCCGTAGACTGTCTCCGTCGGAAATGCTACAAGCCCGCCATTCTTCAGAATATTTCCTGCCTCTTCGATTACTTCAGGATCAATATTATTTTTATCTATTTTTCTTATTATCGTTTCCATAAATTTTATTATAACATCTTTCTATTGAAAAAAAAACTATTTATCCCTTCTTCATTACTTTCCGCAATTGTCAAGTGTTATTGCATAACTTTTTCAAAAAAATTTGAACTTACTGAAAACGCATATAGTGTGAATGTTTTCATGCTTGTTTGCGTTCTACTTTATGTAAAAACATTGAATTTTATTATACGCCAACTAAACCTTTGAAAATAGGACTTTTCAAAGGTCTCAGGACTATATTCAATTGGTTGTATCAAGCCATATTCCACTCCTTTTCTTCTTCTCGGAAGAGTTCATACATCTCATCTGATGTTCTTCCATCAAACATCTTTCTAGCATAATCATTCATCCACACTTCTATCTCTTTAACTTCTCTACGTGTGATATGATCGAAATTTGCTCCCTTTGGATAAAAGCGTCGTATAAATCGTTTTTGATTTTCTTTTCTCGCCCGTTCGCAAGATCGGTAGGCATGACAGTAATACACTTTTGTTCTATTCTTCTTATTTCTTCTGGATCTCTCTATCCCTTCATGATCACTGAATTCCATACCATTATCAACAGTTATAGATTTGAAAATTTCTCTAAATTTCTTTTCTCCTAACTCACGCTCCAGCCGATCTAATGCACGAACAACTTCATTAGAGCTATGATTTTTTAACGGCTCTATGATTTCCTTCAGACTTTTTCGCTCTGTAAGATCCAAGAAAGTCTTTTTCGATTTTCCTTGCGGTCCTACAACACTATCCATTTCCCAATGTCCAACCTGTTCTCTATTATTTATTTCTTCAGGACGTTGATCAATACTTGTTCCGACACTTGCTCTTTTTTGTTTCTTTCTTTTTCTGATCCGCTTCTTTTTCCTAGGCATCGGCATATCATCCATTGTTATATTGTAAAACATTCCCGATCTTACATAATTATATAAGGTAGCTAAACATACATCTGTATCGAATGTTAGATTCTCACGCTTGATATCATATAGAGCCACCTGCAAAGATTTTTTCTCATCAAGTATCTTTCTTTCGATGTACTCAACAAATTTATAATCTTTCCCTAGCTTCAATCCTTTACCATGTTCTTTTTTCTTCTTATTGCATCTTTCCTGTGCGATGTTATAGCTATAATGCTCTTCTTCTGTCCAATCACCATTTCTATGTATATATTTGCCTCGTTGCAGCTCCCGCCAGATGGTAGAATAGTTTTTACCCAACTGTTCTGCTATTTCTCTTATGCTCCTGCCTGCCTTTGTCAAAGCTTCTATTTGAATTCGTTCATATTCTGTTATATGCTTATACTTTTTCATGTGAAATTTCCACCACTTTCAATATCTAATAAATATCACTACAAAAATACGTGTATACAAAATACTATGTATCCACTCTGTTTTCAATGGTCTTTTTTCACATATTCTTATTCAGATTTTTGGTATTTTTACACATAAAATAAAATCCTGAAAATGTACACATTACCATTTCCAGGATTTTGATATATAATTTTTTCTACCTTTGGAAGCAATAGTCTTGTGATAATCTTTGCCCACATTTAGCACAACCATAACACACCAAATCACAGATAATAAAATGTAAGTTTTTATTCTTTCAATTTTCGTAGCTGGTCTCCATTCACACAAAAAACTGATTTCTTCTATTCTTAAATATCTATTTACATCAAACTATCTGCCAACGCACAAACATCTCTGCAAATCTTTCCATTGTTGTTTTCGTATACAGGAAGATCGTCTTCAAAGATTCTTAACAAATTTTTTCGCTTATCATATTTTCCAATCTTTTTCTTTCCAACAGTATAGCAAGGATGTGAGACTCCATCATCTAAAACATAATCTTCATCCTCATAAGAATTTGTCATATCTAATTTTACAACATTAAAATCTACTTTTTTGTTAAATCTCTTTTCATATTCTTTATTCGCAAAATCAATTAATTCATTTGCTAATTGAAACGTAAAAATATCTCTGCCTTCTTTTCTAACATGAAAGCCCCAGTGTGCTTCACATATACCATCTTCATTCCACTGCGTAACTTCGGCATAATAGTTTAATTCTTTAAGTTCTTTACTTTTCATAAATTTACCCTCGCCTTATTTTCTTCACTCCACGATAATAGTGTCCAGCCTTTGTACTGAAAGCTTCCTCTCTTCCTTTTTCCAAGAAAAGTTCTTTTAATGTCTCTTATTCCGCCCACAAATTGCAAAGGTGTTCCTGGCAATAATTCTTCATGTTCTCTTGCCCATAACATAAGATTATTTATCTCATATGTTTTACCTTCAGGTGATTGTATAATCCAGCTTTTTGCAATTGCATTTGTCTCAAATCTTCCGGAATTAGGACTTTTTTCTGCTGCTTCTTGTGCGAGCAACAAGCTTTTTGAAGACGCTCCTACTTTTCCATTATTTGCCCTCTCTATTCTTTCGCATTCTTTACTACATGTAAGCTTTCCAGATGAAGGACTTGCAGGAAATTTTTTCCCACAGATAACACAAGTTTTCATATTTTGAATATATTCTGCTCTACATTTATGTGAGCAATAATATTTATTTCTTTCAAGTTTCTTTCCACAATTAAGACATATTTTTATATTTTTAGACATTATATTTTACACTTCTCTTACAAACCTACTTTTTCTTCTTTGCTCTACTTCTTTTAATTCTTAATGCATTTTCTGATTGGTTTTCATTATAAACAGGTCTTTTCCTTGGAATATATGCCATTACCGTTCTCTTTGAGCAACCTATTTCTTTTGCTATATTATCTGGTGAAATATTTTTTCTATACATTTCCAATATCAAAGCATGAGTTTTATTAATAATGATTCCTTCTGAAGATAAAGTTTTTACTATTTTATTCCAACTGCATCCAGTTTTCTTTACAGTACTCTTTACTGAATGTGTTTCTTCATATACTTCTAAAATTCTTTCTGTAATACTCATCGGTCTTCTTTTTAGGGCTTTTCATTCATTCGCAAACTCATAAGCTCTACGATACTGCTTCATTTTATCTGCAGGTAGTATGAAATAAGTCTTAACTTGCTTCTCTGTCAATCCATTCTCCAGTCCCAGGAGAATCTCATTGATCTGATCTTCATTTAGTCTCGCTGCATAACGGAGAATACATTGATTAACAGATCCTGATAAGTCCCATTTTTCAGGATTTTCTAGTTTTTCTAATGTACCGAAATTCGGTACATTGGATTTTTCCTCTTCCCTTGGTGACTCTTCCAATCTTTTTTCCATGTTCTGTGATTTTTTCATATCTTTCTTGCTGTTTGCAAACATCTGCAGAAGTTCCTCTTCTGTTGGTCTTGGATCAGCATCAAAATTAAGATATAAAAAATCTTTCTCATCAATCTCACAGACTTTTATACTCTTATCTGTTTTCTCAGCTTCCTTGTAAAAAGCTATATCTTTTTTATCAATCACCTGAAATTCCGGTTCACTTTTGATTGTTCGATAGGTCATTGTTTTCGGGTTATATACAACACGTACCGGATGTTTATACCCCTTCTTTCCTGCAAGTTTTTCAGATTCTTTCCAGGCAGGTGTATTAAATGGAAGGTTTTTCCGATCCATTATTGGGTATTGCTCTTCAATAAAAATTATGCAATACTTCCGCTTCATTCGCTTCACTTCACCTGGACTCATCAGTCCCCTTCCAGTTCTTTGATTATTCAGGCTTGAATTACCATGCATTCCAGTTGTCACTCCATCATTTCTCGTGTCGATTGTCATTTCACCTAATAGTTTTGATATGTATTCATGCGTAGAGTATGCTGCCGGACCGGAACCCAAATACATCATAACAGCACAGTTATCAAGGAATACTTCCCACTTTTCCTGTGGAAAAATTGCTTTAATCTGAGCAACTGACTGTAAAATAGGAACAATTGACATATTTCTACTTCGGATTGTACCCATCAACACCTCTGTGTTCGTCGGTTTCGGGCCTGCATAGAATTCATCTGCCCATAACCTGACATGAATCGGAAGACTGCCATTACATTTATGGTCTGCGATTCTGATCAGAACATCAAATAACTGTGTGTAGAACATAGAAATCAAAAAGTTGAAAGACTGATCATTGTCTGGCATGACTAAAAATAATGCTGTCTTCTTATTCGGATTCCCATCTGCACCTAATCCTAAACTTGGGATATCAATATCATCATCCTCAAAGAGCCTCTTCAATGCGGCAGTTTCGCACAATCGCAGCATTGCATTCACCATAATGATAATAGAACGAACCGTCTCTGACGCCCCTTCTTTCAGTTTTCGGTAATCCCGTACTGGTGGGTAATCATCCCCATGAATTCCTGCAAGCCTGTCCATTTCAATTTGTAATTCTGTCTTCTCATCCTCCTCGCTGCCCACTTTCTTTGATTCCATATTTACAAGTTTTAGAATATTATTAAGCGTTGGTTTTCGTTTTTCTTCTTTTGCTGTTAACCACTCATGAAAGAACATTGCCTGAAGATACAATGCAACACCGTCATCCCAAAATGGATCTCCTTTCATCGCATCCGGCGGTTTGACTGATGCCTGCATATTTGTAATCAGTCGAATTACATCTGTTTCCTTTTCAAGATAATACATTGGATTATATCTATCAGATTCTTCTGGATTAATTAAATTAAAGGATTTTACAGTAATTCCATGAGCCTTCAGATAATTTCCATGTTTTCGCAGCAAATCTCCCTTAATATCCAAGATTACATTTGTCATACCTGCCAGTAAAATATTGGGTGTTAGTACGGACGTTGTTTTATATGATCCAGAACCTCCTATCACAAGCATATTCATATTGGATAAGGCGTGATTGGATACAGCAATGTGCTCACTAAGATAAGTATTATTCTGTTCGTTCTTGGAATCCCTTAATGTTTTACTTAATTTCTTTACGTCAGCCCATTGTTCCGAACCATTTTCGACTCCGAAATGATAATTTCGATTCTGATCCAGATAGTATGCAATAAACATAATCCATGCCACAAATACTAAACCTATAAAAGCAGGCGTTTTATCTGTCCACCAACTCCGAAACGGGTGACTGACGATATACAATAATTTTTCCTGATAATTGTTTATTGTAACATCATCCAATTTAAAAAGACCGCAGCCAAAATATGCTGCGATCATCATAATTATAAGCACTATGAGAAAGACACCCCAGGGAGTTTTCCTTTTTTCAATCATCTATTGTCACCTTCTTACTTATTTTGATTTCATTGGTGGTGCTGGTGCTTTTACAGATTTTTTTGGTAGTGTTTTTCCAGTGGCTTTTTTAACTTTCCTCTGAGCTCTTTCTGTTGCTTTCTGCTCTTTTTCTGACAGGTCATAATGTTTCCTGAATAATTCATTTGTATTTAATCGATCTTCTACATGTACTGTCTCCAAATTACCATCAAAAACCATAGGTTTGGAAATTTTGCTAAGAAATGCTGTATAAGTTTTTCTATCCTCAGATAAAAATACACATTCTTTCGGAATCAAAAGATATTGCACATCCTTTCCATAAGTTCCTGGAATTCTGCTCATAAAAAAACCTTTTTTGTCTGTATCTATCATTTGACTCTCTACAGCATCATCTTTCTTTAATGATTCTACTAATGTAGCTTTGTCAATTGTAATTTTTTGATACAGTTTATTGCCTTCATAAAATTCATATCCTTTTTCCTCTTCGGCTAATGGAATCTTATTCGTTGATGATTTTTCATACTTTTGGTTTGCTTCAGCGACTTTTTTATCTCCAGTATTAATATATTCATCTGTTGACATCTCTCCTGTTTTCTGATAAGTCGACATATCAATCAAATTAAGATCTGGAATTTCTTTTCCCTTTTTCAACATATCTGTCTGATATAATTTATACCACTGTTCTACTTTGGCTGCATCGCTGTTTGCAACCATTATTTGAATCTGACCATCTCCGACCTTTAAATCTGGCAATACCGTATAATTGACCTTTAATGCTGCAAAATCCTCTTGAAAAATCTCTTCTTTCCCTTCCAGTGGTACACTGAAAATACTCACTTTGCCATCCGTAAACGCTTTCAGGCTTTCTACCGTCTTTACACCACCTCTGGACATTTTATTATTCAGATACCTTGTATACCATGCTGAAAAGAGTTCTTTATCTTCTCTACTGACAGCAAGCTGCACATAGTTATCTTCCATATTTAAGTCCGGCATTTCATAAAAACGTACCCCATTTTCCTTCAAATCTGCAAATTCTCTTACTACAAATGCATTTTCATCAAATCCTTTTTTATGTTCTACTGGGATGTTAATTACATCAAACTCTCCCTCTGTCCGTTTAACAAAATCCTGGAAATCTTTAAACTCTCTTTTGTCAATAATCTTCTCTTTTGCCATTCTCGCAAGAAACTGTATCATTTTAGCAAGTCCTCTTGCACTGATCTTCATGATCGGATCAACAAACATAGCTGCCTTTCTTATGATCATCAAGACCTCTTCTGTATCTCTGTATTCATCTGTCATCTATTTCACTCCTCGTATCCTTGCTTATTCTGAAACTTACAACCATTTTCCTTTGTACCGAATTTCGGTACAATCACAGTTTTTTTGTAATCTCCTTTTCCTTTTTCTGACGGACATCAGTTTTTTGCTCTGATGTTGGAGTTACCTCCTTTTGTTCTTTCGCCACTTCTTCCTGCATCGGTATATTATACTTTTCCATAAATTCTCGAAAATACGCTGTATTACTCTTAATCTCCTCCAACATCCTACGGATTTCCTTCATTTCTAATCTGATTTCTGATTTCATCTGTTCTAATTCTCTGTTGTCCTCATTCATGGTTTTACCTTCCTCTCCTTACCGTGTACCGAATTTCGGTACATTATCTCTTGACTGTAGTTTATTGATTCCTTCCACTATCTGCTGCTCCTCAATTTGCTCTTCTTCAATAACCGGACTATTTGTCTCATCCATGTTAAGTAACGCATTAAGCTCGGATAATCGTTCATTTTTTTCTTTCAAATCTGCTTCTTTAGAAAATGGTTTCTGTACTTCCACTTTTGCATCTTCCAACTGTGATTCCACTGTCTGCAGATTTTGTTCTGACCTTGCAATACGCTTAGGGATATTATCCAATACATTATTGATACGAATAATATTTCCAACTCCATTCTCTCCGATTTCTGTAAGATAGGACATCCGATGCTGCAGTTTCACATTATAAGTTTCCGTAAGATGGTTGTACCTCACCGCCATTGTAAAGCCCTGGTAACTTCCAATTTCAACGCTTTCCCTTGACATCTTGGATTTTACCTTCTTCGCAGCCATCAAAACCGCCTTACCTGCCGACTCTTTCTCGTTATAATGTACATCTTCCACTACCATATCAAAATGCTCCGGATCTCTTATCTGGTTCAATTGATAATAGTTCCAATCTTCCTTCAGATACTGGATTGTTGATTTTTCTGTTGAAATTTTCAGTGGATATTCATGCACAATCTGATTCTCTAACCTGTAAATATTGGCATTATGGTTAGCTTTTAGTACTTTTAATTTTGCGACCTCAATATCCAGTTCCATCTTTTCCTTGATATATGGATTTCCCGTTGCAAGTGCCTTGATCTCTGCAAAGGACAATACTGCTTCATCCACATCTTCACAACTTCGCACTGGTGACTTAGAGGTCATAATTTGACCGATGAATTTCTGTTTATTCTCCAGCAATTGCCACATATAGCTATCAAATGTACCTTCCGTCACATACCGAAAAATCTGCACTTTTTGATTCTGATTCCCCTGCCGTAGGATACGACCTTCCTGCTGTTCAATATCTGATGGTTTCCAAGGGACGTCCAAATGATGTAACGCAATCAGTCTGTCCTGTACATTCGTTCCAGCTCCCATTTTGGCTGTAGACCCCAATAAAAAACGAACCTGTCCATTTCTTACTTTTGTGAACAGTTCCGCTTTTTTTATATCTGTATTTGCATTATGAATATAGGCTATTTCTCTTTCTGGTACACCCATATCCATCAATTTTCTTTTCAGATCATCATACACATTAAATGTACCATCATTTTTCGGTGTTGATAAATCACAGAATATTAACTGTGCCGACTTTTTTTCTTTTGTATCTTTCCATATCTGATAACACTGTCTTGCACACTCTGCTACTTTTCCATCCGGAGCATCCGGGAAAGAAGCATCAATCAAACGCTGATCCAATGCCAATTTACGACCATCATTCGTTATCTTCAGCATATTATCAATGGAAGAATCCACACCGCCATTTCTGACCTGTTCTGCACGTTCACCCAGATCTGCTACATACTCTTTCTGTTCTTCGGTTGGTTTAATGACAATTGTTTTATAGTCTACTTCCGGAACTGGCAGATTCAGTTGGTCTGATGTTTTAATATCTGCAACCTCTTTCACCATACTCATAAGCTCCGGGACATTGAAAAAGCGGGAAAATCGAGTCTTTGTCCGATATCCCGTTCCTTCCGGTGCTAATTCAATTGCCGTTACCGTCTCACCGAAAGTAGCCGCCCAGCTGTCAAATTGTGTCAGTCCAATCTCCTGCAGTTTCTCCATTTGCAAATAACGCTGTATTGTAAACAACTCTGTCATACTATTGCTGATTGGAGTTCCTGTTGCATAAGTAATTCCTTTCCCACCATTTACTTCATTGATATATTGGCATTTGTTAAACATATCTGTTGACTTTTGTGCTTCAGTCTGTGATACACCAGCAACATTTCTCATCTTCGTATACAGATAGAGGTTTTTATAATAATGGCTCTCATCCACGAACAGCCTGTCTACTCCAAGTTCCTCGAATGTAACAATATTATCTTTTCTTTCCTTCTTATTCAGATTTTCCAGCTTTACAACCAGTTGTTTTCTAGTCTTTTCCATCTGCTTAATGGTGAAATTCTCTGCATTACTTTCTTTTGCCACTTCAATTGCTGAAAGAATATCATCAATCTGATTTTCCAGCATTTTCTTCAGACGTTCGTCACTTAATGGAATTTTCTCAAACTGACTGTGCCCAATGATTACTGCATCATAATTTCCCAATGCAATCCTGGCACAGAACTTCTTCCGATTCATCGGTTGAAAATCTTTTTTTGTTGCAACTAAAATATTCGCACCTGGATATAGCTGTAGGAATTCCGCTCCCCACTGTTCTGTCAGATGGTTTGGAACAACAAACAGTGCCTTTTGCGATAAACCAAGTCTTTTCGATTCCATTGCCGCCGCAACCATCTCAAAAGTTTTTCCTGCCCCCACGCAGTGTGCAAGCAGAGTATTTTTCCCATAAAGCTGATGTGCGACCGCATTTTTCTGATGCGGTTTTAACTCGATTTCCGGATTCATTCCAGGAAATATTAAATGGCTTCCATCATATTCCCGTGGACGTACTGAATTAAATCTTTCATTATACGTTTTACAGATTACTTCTCTCCTTTTTTGATCCTTATAAATCCATTCTTGAAAAGCCTCCTTCATAGCATCCTGACGCTGTGCTGCATACATTGTTTCTGTTTTATTCAGGACATATCTGACCTGTCCGTCACGCTCCACCCGGTCATAGACTCTTGCATCATGTAAGTTTAATGTTGCTTCAAGAATCTCATATGCATTGATTCTTTCTGTTCCATAAGTATTGTAGGCAATTGTATTGGAAGAACTATCCAAACGTTTTCCTTTGATTCTCCATTCTCCTGTCGTCTTGGAAAAATATACCGCAATCCTCTTGCTGTTAAGATGATATCTAGGTGTATGAAACACTTCTTCCATAAATCGTTCATAAATCTCCGGATCTAACCAGGTTGCACCGATCCGTACTTCTATTTCAGATGCATCCAGATCTTTCGGCTGTATTTCTTCCAAGGCATGGACATTTTCCTGATATCTTGGATTCTCTTTAGCATATTCTCTTGCAACCGCTAATTTGTTTCGGACGTTTCCTGAAAGATATTCGTCATTACTTTCCCATTGTTGCGTCTCCGGATCGAAGAAAATAACTCCTCGAAGCTCTTCTATAATTGTTTCTTCGCTGCGATCTGTTAATTGAGCCATATAGGAAAGATTAATCCTTGCATATTCGCTCATCGATACTGCCAGTGCTTCTACTGCTGTGTCTACTTTCGTAACCGGCACTGCTCTGCTGATTGTCCGTTTGGAAAACATATCCGCTTTTCGTTCCAGTTCTCCATTTTCATCCAATATTTCCAGTGAACATAACAGGCAATACGAAGCATCTGAGGAAAATGCTCTCTTATTTCCCTTACTGCTTATCACACCATGTTTTTTATAGAACTCATCATAGACATCGTTCAGTTGTTTTTGTTCTTCCTTAATCTCCTCATCTGTACCATTTTCATCCATTTGTAATGTAATCAGTTTTCTTACAGATTCCCGGATTGCAAGCATTCCCCGAACCCGTTCTTCTGTAGCTTTCGGAAAATCAACCGGATACATCCTGGAATTTTCCCTGTAATAGAGCTGATTCTTTACAAGTGTGTAAGAGTAATTTTTCACATCCGGATCTGCTGGAATCTCTTCCTTATTGTCTTCAAATACAGCTTCTGGGCTTGCTTCTACAAATATTTCACCATGAATATTCCTGATCGCCTGTTCCAGTTGTTCCTTTAAATCTGCACCTTCGATTGGCACACATGCAGTATCTTTCCCATAGGGTCCGCTGATTTCTTCCATATGTCCAAGAACCATTTCAGGATGGTTAATGAAGTATTGATTCAGCTCAATGCCCTCCTCATTTACTCCGATTTGCAGCCATTCCGGAGAATCATAAGAGATTCCTTCCCGCTTTTGGAAAAACAAAATGTCCGATGTTACTTCTGTTCCTGCATTTGCTTTGAATGCCGTATTCGGAAGTCGAATTGCACCCAAAAGCTCGGCTCTTTGAGATAAATACAAGCGGACGGTATCACTTTTCTTATCCATCGTGCCCTTCGACGTGATAAACGCAGCCACTCCACCGCTTCGTAGCTGATCTAGTGTTTTAGCAAGAAAATAATCATGTATCATGAAATGCTGACGTTCATATCTGCGGTCATAGATTTGGTAATTGCCAAACGGTACATTTCCCACTGCAACATCGAAGAAATCATCCGGATAACCGGAATTTTCATACCCTGTGATCTGGATTTCTGCATCCGGATAGAGCTGTCTTGCAATCCGGCCACTGATATCATCTAATTCCACACCATACAGTTTTGATCCACGCATAGACTCCGGCATAACTCCGAAAAAGTTTCCAATTCCCATGGATGGTTCTAAAACGTTCCCATTCCTAAATCCCATTTGTTCTAAAGCTTTATAGATGCTTTCTATGATGACTGGCTGTGTGAAATGTGCATTGAGAACAGATTCCCTTGCCGCTTTATACTCTGCATCTGTGAGAAGTTCCTTCAGCTCATTATATTCCTCTGTCCAGTTCTGTTTATTTGCATCAAAAACATCCGAAAGACCTCCCCATCCGACATAATTTGAAAGTGTTTCCTGTTCAAATCTGTCCGCCTGACGGTTTTCTTCTTCCAATTGTTTCAACAGTTGAATTGCTTCTACATTTCTCCGATACTTTTCTTTCAAAGTACCTGTTCCAAGCTGTTCGTCAGTGATGTGGAAATTACCTGCCTTGCTTGTTTTTCCATTTTCCTGTTTTTCTTGCTGTGCTTTCTCTGTATCCTCTTCCTGTTGTACATTCGGAACACTTTCAGCCGGCAGCCGCTTTTTCCATGTTTCCTGGACAATATCATCATAGGAAATAACTTCAAGATCATCGGCATGTTCCCGAATATATTCATTAACGGCTGCAAAATTGATAAAAAATCGGTTCGGCTGTGGATATACCTGTAATACACCATTATCACCAATTTTCACAAGCCGGAAACGAATTCCAACTCTGCCATCCGGATAGTGAAAAGTAAAAAATCCTATTTTGCGGTCTTCAAAATCTTCGGTACTTTCGATTGCAACCCTGATACGGTTTGCTTGAGCTGCCATAATTTGCGGTGTACCGAAATTCGGTACAATTTCTTTTGATTCTACATTCTCTAAATCCTTTTGAATCTTTTGTGCATCGTCAAACCATACATTTATTGCTTCCTCTTCTGTTAAATACTGATTGTTCTGGATTAACGCTTCAATCCGTCGTAATACACTGCTCCAGGTGAGCTGTACTTTATCACAAAATTCTTTTTCAAGTAAAACACCTTTCGCATCATGATCTTCAGACGAATGCCATGCTCCTATGATTCCTGGTTTTCGTCCACCAATTCCGTACTCATTTTTTAGAAACTTTATTTTATCCTGGACTGAATGTTGTTCACTGATGTCCGTCAGATAGTTATAAATCCGTTCTTTTCCATTAGACACTCCTGATCCTCTGCCTAATGTAGCTAAAATTTCATCCTCTGTGATAAACTGTTCTTGCGGAATAGCAATATCCGTTGATTGTAAGACATAATGATTTCTATCTGGTGTTAATTCTTTAAAAATTCTTCGATATTTTCTATTATTACGTTGTATCCATCCTGGCAAAGACAGACTTTCCTGGAAAGCCTGATCGATTTTGTCAAATAATGCCGTTATCTTCTCTTGTCCGGATTTTTCATATAACATCGTTTGAATGGTATCTCCCCACTCTTCTGTATGCCGCATTTCATCCGGCAGGATACCAGCATCCCGAAACATTAGTTCCAGTCTGTCTGAAAATGCTTCTCCTGTCACTTTCAGAGCATCTGTCACAATTGAATTCGGCAAATAATTTCCTTGCTCATACATGGAAATAATCCGATTTGATGCTTCCTGCCATGTTACGATCCGGTCGTACTGCTCCTGTGCTGAGTCACCTCTTGCGAACCTTAATCCCTCCTGATCGTACCACACTGATATTTTTCTTTCATTCAGATAGACACCCTTTCCACCTGTTCCATATTCTTTTGAAAGGAACGTTGCAAATGCATCTTGGTCGATTCCTTTGATCAACCGGGCTGCAATGGAATATCGGGTATTGTTTTCTCCTCCGCCAAGACGTAAGATTGCATCTATTTCTGAATCTAATATGAGATTTTCATCATTTTCAAGTTCATGCGAACCTACTTCAAGCTGAATCTGTTCTGTCTGTTGTTCCTCTGATGGAAGAAATTCTAATTGAATATAATCATTCTCACCTATCTCTACATCCTCGATCTGGACTGGATGCTCCGGAAGTGTTCTCATAACATGATTATCCGGTTCACTTGATACGGTATCCTCGCGTTTTGATGTACCGAAATTCGGTACATCAGTTCCCGTGGAATCCACTGGTACAACCTCTGAAGCTGTATCCTGTACAATTTGTTCCTGAGAGATTCGTTTTCTGTTTCTTTCCAGACAGATTGTTATTCCATGTAGAATTGAGTTACAGGTCTCTGTAGTCGCATATCCTAAATGCCGGAGTACTGATAGGTCATTAAAATTCGTGATGAAATCAAATGCATCTGTCGTAAGATACATGTCAGGATCATATCCGCATTTCCCAAGGCATACATAATAAATACTGTGGTTAAGCAGTTCACGGAACTCATACTTTAATTGATCCTCCTCCAACCCATCCAGATATGTTCCATCCACATCTTCCTTCAATGCATCATAAAGATCATCGATTACATCCTCTACACTCTCCTTTACAAGTAACTGCATTAAATCCGGGATATTGGCAGACGATTCATCAACAGAGAGCATATTCTGTAAATATTCTCTTATCTGTGATTCATTCTCATCTGTGATCTTCCATATATTTAGTGGACGTGAATCATATCTTTCTACTGTCTGGCTCACATCAAATACATAATCAATCTTTTCATATCTTCTTTTTGCATGTATTAATCCAATACCTGAACTGCCTTTCTTAACCGCTCTATGCATGATTCTGTTCCATACATCATAGGTTGCAACGGCTGTTGCTTTTGGTGCTTGTGCATAGATTAATAACTGATCCTCAAAGGAGTATCGAAAGATACGTGGAGCTGCATTCAAATATTTTTTCCAGGCATCCGGACTCTTTACAATTGCATCTACTGTTCGCTTTGATAATTCTTTTAGCCTTATTAATGTCGTTGCCATACAAACCCTTTCTGTACCGATATTCGGTACAATAAAAAAAGACTTCTATCGGTGAAGTCCCTTTTCAATCTGATGTTGTTTTTTCTTTCTGTTTGTATTCTGTTGTCTTTCCGATTGGATTTTTTCATTTACAGCTGTTTTTTTCTCTTCGCAATACTGCTCCAGCTGATCCAGTGCATTCATGATAGAAGAGTTTTCTCTATAATGTTGAATCATTTCAACGTTTTCTCTATGCACTTGTCCCCAGTGCATCAAACCGTATTTTCCTTCATAATCACTTCCATCATGTAATTCAAATCCAATTCCTTTCACTGCATTCATACGTTCTGCAGGAATACTTTCATATTTCTCGATTGCTTCTTCTAATGTAAGATTCTCATATAATTCTCCCAGGTTTGGAAATTCCATACATTCCGCAGTGTAAAAAGAAATGGACTCTTCTACTTGCTTAAGTTCATTGTCTTCCACTGTAATTCCATGTTCCTTCAGATAATCAAATATGACTTCTTGAACTTTGGTATCAAATCCATACCACACATCCTCAGCCACAAGTGTTCCATCTTCAGCTACTATAATATCTGCCACTTCTGATCCATACCGTTCGTGTCTCATCTGGAAAAATGTTTCGCCTTGATATACTTTTTGATCAAAAGTATACCAGGTTCCCTCATGACCTTCCGCTTCAAATCCTTTGGTATTTTCTGTAATATGTGCCACTCGAGCATCTAATGTTTCTTCCAAATTCCTGTCCCTGAATTCCTTACGAATCAAATCAATAAATACATTTAAAACTGCTGGATGACTGTTTATGATATAGTCCCTATTCAAATCCACTCCTTGACGGATGTTTTCCGGAATCTTAATTGTCTTTCCCCATTGTTTGTTCCTTTCAGAAAATCTTCCATCTTTAGATAGCTGATGTAACGTATTCGCCAAAACAAAAGAGACTCTCTGTTCCCCATATGTCTGAACTATATTTAATGTGGCATTGGCAATGTTCGGATTCAAAGATGTTCCATCATAGTTTTCTGATATTGCCTTCTCAATTGCATTTTTACAGTCGATATTTAATTTTCTGGAATCCAAATAAGCATCTGCATTTCTTTCCTCTACAGCCTGCTCTAATGTCCCCTTATAGACAGAGGGAGTTTCCTGCTCTATAGAGATTTCTAATAAATTTGCTCTTTGTAGCACAAACTCCGGAAGTTCTTTAAATCCTACACTATCCACATAATAGGCTTTCATCTCTCCATTTTGCTTCATGATAATGACATCAGAAGTTGACATGGAGTGTCCTTCAAAGTCTTCCGGTTTATCAATATTGAACTTTTGAAATAATGTATCTAATGTTTCTGTCTGATCCAATGTACCTATATACATTATCCGATAGTCCTGACCATCCACAGATAATCCCATATTTTCCACAAAATCAAATCCCATAAATTCATATCCCCAATCTCCATCCGTATGATCATACTGGTAGATTGCATAGGAATCATCTGTTCTTGCAAATAAGGTTCTTTCATCAATTGCTTTTCTCCACTCTGCCACAACCGGATCAGCATCTACAGTAAATTCAAAATCATAATATTCCGGATCTGATTCTTCAGAAGACATACTTGATGCAATTGCCACAATTTCAGCTCCATGCTGTTCCAAATAGGTAATATAGTCACCATCCCATTCCTCTTCATCAAGAGCAGCCATGTCATGAATTAATTTACCAACAGTATCCCGTGACATATTTGTAATTTTTATTACTTCCCATTCTGTATCAAATTCTGCCGAAAATTTTACAACAACATCATCTGAGTTTATGACCTTATCATCGTTCTCTTTTTCCAGTTCCTTATTCTTCTGCAATTCCTGCAGTCTATCTGTAATATCCGAAATAAATTGTGATGAAGTTGTTCTGATTGTATCCATTGAACTTCTCAGTTCAGACATTTCTTTCCCGGAAGACCAGCTTGCAATATAACTAAATGAATAATCCGACGTATCCAAACCAAAGTGATTACACACCACATAAGCTACACTTTCCGCTTCTACCTCTTTTGTCATCCGATCTTTTGTCATTCCATTTTCTTCCATGATATCTCTGTCATGAAGGATTGCATGAGCAGTTTCATGTACAGCAGTTTTCATTGTCTGTGCCTGACTCATATTACTCTGTATTGCAATATATTTTTCACTGTTGCTATAATATCCTTTTGCACCACTTTCAATTTCTATAAATTGAAAAGGAACTGGTGATAGGTCTTCCAGTCCCTCTATAAAATCCTCATATATGATTACATCTCCGTCTAACTCTCTCGTCTCCAAGGTAGGCAACGGCTCTCCATCCGTCTGACTCACATCAAATACAGTTGTCACCCGAAACCTTGGTAAAATACGTTCTACAACTTCTGTCTCTGGTTGTCCATCCACACCAATGATAATTTCCTGTGTCTCATCGTCCACCTTCTCTACTTCCCTTTTTTCCTTAACCGGAGCAGGTGCAATAATCTTAATTCCTTTTTCCCCACGCTTCACATGTCGCTGAAATTTTTTCTGCCAGGTCTGATAGCCTGCTACAAGCGTTGCATCCGGACGCTGCATGGCAATCAGTAAGGTATTATTGAAGGAATAGTTATGAAATTTTGCCATTGTATCCAGATAGATATGATATTGTTCTGACGTAAATATCTTTTCGACCCCTTCCTCCAATGATTTCATGATGGTATCAAGTTTTGATTCTTTTGCTTCACTTCCCCGATTTCCATAAGAGGAACGTTCTGCAACACTCATTTGTTGTGTCCATTGTAATTTTGACAGGTCGGACACATACTCGATATCATTTGTATATGAGAAAACATTGTTTTCCCGAAGAGAGAAGAACTCCTGATTTCTTCCAACAATAATATGATCCAAAACAGGAATTCCCATAATAGAAGCTGCGTTCTGTATTCGGTCAGTGATTGTAATATCCTCTCTGGATGGATTCAGTGAACCTGATGGATGATTATGTACCAGCATCAAATATGCTGCATTAGAAAGAATCGCACTTTTCATGGTCTCTCTTGGATTTACATATACTGTGTTTAACGTCCCCATGCTGACTACATTCATATTAATAGGAGTTAAATGTGAATTCAAATTTACAACACAGAACAATTCCCGATCCATCTCACTTAACCATTCTCCCAATACTCTGACTGCCGCTTCTGGATTATCCATAGGCTCCGGACTCAATAATGGGGGTTCTTCTACCATACGGATTCCCACTTGTTTCAGAGAATCCTGTACTTCCTTATTCATCATCTTCCGCCTCTCCTCCTCTCGTAAAATCCACGGAAAGAAAAATCTCTCCCTCTGTCATTTGAATATCCTTAGTCAGCTCCTCAAATGTTATATAGTTCTTTTTCTCTGTTTCTTCCTGATATGTCATTTTTTCTTTCCTCTCTTTCCTTTTGGGGCATAAGAATGTACCGAAATTCGGTACAATACAATTAGACTTTAAAATCTTGGAATAATTCCCATCGTCTTCTCTTCTTTTTTCTCCGGCTGATTTTCTGCTTTTTCAGAAATTTTATCTTCCTGCAATTCGTTCTCTTCTACAAGCTCCTTCTCCCTTTCCGTAGCAAGTTTCAATTTTCGTTCCTGATAATCATAAAATAATATCTTGTCAGAAAGCAGATCTTCTGGTGATCTTTCCTGTTCATTCATTCTCCGAACCACTGTTTCCATTTCCTGAGCTGTCATACTATGTCCACTATTCGGATACACTAGCATTTCATGCCTGGAAGAAGGGAATAGATAGTAATTTTGTTGCAGCAAATCTCCCACTTTTTCAATAATCTCAGGTTGTACTATAAGTACTGCACCATTGTCTAACGCTTTATTTGATAATATATATATCGTGTCTGATTCAATTTTTCCTCTATCTGACTCCAACAGATTCTCTGGTTTCGGAGTGCCAAACTGTAAATAAAAGGCTTCTTGTTCCCACTCTGCCATAAATGGTTGATTCCACACTTCTCTGACTTTCATTGTGTCCTGATGAAGTTGTTCTTTGGTAATTTCCCAGCGATCGAGCATTCGATTTGTGATTGGTATATACGTATGTAGGTCGTTTGTGCAAGATTTAATTGATATAGTACAACATAACTTCCTGCCTTTGTTGTAACTCGATCCTGGGCAATAGCACTCATATCCGGATCACACAATATAGCCTGCAGATATTTCTTTGCTTCGTTATAATTATTTACCAAATTAACCGCCTGCCTTTTTTCCTCTGTTCTTTTACTCATAAGCGACCATTTCTCTGCAATATTCTTTGCTACATTTTCCATTATGGGAAACATACTTCTAGCCTGCACAAATTGTTCATATGCTCGATTCAGATACACATTTAATTGTTTAGAAGAATTACTTTCAGATATTGTCAACCGCATATGGTTCACTTCTATCTGATAAGAATTAAAATCGGATGGCAGATGATACTTTAAATTTTTTGCAACAAATTGTATAAATTCTTCTTTGTTCATCCTCATTCCTCCTTCACTATTCTCTGGTATTCCTGAAGAACATACTCCGAAATTTTTTCTTGCATAGCTTTTCCAATGGCATAAACTACATCATGATATCCATCTGCTTTTCTGTATTGTGGCATATTAATGAAATATCCTTTCTGTCCATGCTTAATTGTAATTCCATGGATTGTAAGCCCCAGAACTTTAACGGATGCTACTCCACATATGTATGCTCTTGCACCTGGTGGATACCTGGGAACAATCGGACAGATAGAGAGATCTTCAATTTCCGGCAGATAAAAATCTTTTCTCATCTCTTCTTTTATTTTTTCGCCAACTGCCTTTTCTATTTCTTGCTTTAATGCATTATCCGGCACAAGAAGATTTTCCCACTTTCCATTCCGTTCTCTTCTTGGGTAACTGATAAAAGACGTTTCTTCACCTGTTTCCTTATTCTTGTATTTTCTAAGCTGTACTGGAAATCTAATCATATTTTCCAATGTAACCATTCCGTATGCCCATACATCGGAATCATAAGACAGATGAATTTCTACCTGAATATCCATTCTTTATCCTTTCCGCTTCCTGTAGAGTGAACTTAAACGCTTCATCTGATCCACTGACAGATGTTCTGACGCAAAACTATCCATTTCTTTTACACTCATTCCTGATTCCAGGCACTCCAACAGATATTCCTTCTGTTCATCAGACAGCTTGTCATTGTTCAGATATTTTTCAATAAATTTTCTGGTATCCGTAGTAGAAAAGAAATATTTTTTCAACCTTTCTCCTACCCCTTGTTTCTTTTCTTCTGGTCGAATCTCTTCCGATATAATTTCCAGTTCACTGCTTATATCTTCGTTTTTATTTTGATATTCTACAGACTGTGACTGGGGCAATACCCTTTTCGCAGTTCCTGTTGTCTGCCCAAGGTCATATTTGTCTTCCTGTTGTTTTTCTAAATGGATTACCTTTGTCTGTAGTTCTTCAATCCGCCGTTTATGCTCAACCATCTGTAGGTTTAACATCCGAATCATTTGATCCTTTGCTTCTATTAACTGGTTTGATTTCTCAATTTGTTCCTGGATTGCCTTATCTAGTCCTTTTTCAATCGAGGATCGGACATCCCTGTTTTCCTGAACAATCTCTTTAACCTGGCTTTTAAGTTTCTGGACTTCACTGTATACTGGACTGTTTCCCTGGTATTTTTTCATCAGAAATTCTGTACGTGCAGCTTGTATTTGTGGAATCGTAAATCCTGCAAGTTCCAAGATTTCCTTATCTGGCATTCCATCCAATGCACACATGAGATACCACATACATGTTTTACTGTCCTTAGTCTCATTGAGCAGTTTTCCAATCAAATCTGATTTTACGTCCTGGAATATTTCGTTGAGATTAATCATACTCACCTTGCTTTCACCCATTGCTCCTGCACCTCTTTCTTCTTATCTTTTGATCGTTCTATCGGCTGTAATGGCGTAGAGAAAAATTGATCCTCTGTTTCCTCTCTCTTAATGTGTCTGATAATTCTTTTTTCTTCCCGAAGAATTTGTAATTTCTGTTCTATCTGCTCCTGCTCATTAAAAGTCTTTCCATTCAGAACTGCATCCGGAAGATTCTGTTCGAGTTCTTCTAACTCGTCCAATACTTTCTCAAATTCATCTTCTGATTCTGGAATCTCTTTTAATCTCTCTTTCAAACTTCTGTATTTTAAATACACTTCATTCTCCTGCAGAAAATCTGTGCTGTACTTCTGATTTTTTAATGCTTTCTCCTGCTCTTTTATTTCTGTCTCTCTGCATAATAGTTCCTCATACGTCTGTATTTTTTCCTGTCTTAGATAAGTCACATCCTCCCACAGCTGGTTAATATGTAACATGCTTTTCCGCACCTGCTGATAATCTACTGCATACGGATTCTTTAGATTATGGCATCCAACAGAAACAAAATAGATTTTTCGTATTCTCTTCTTTTGAAATTCCAGCATCGGAATGTACTTCACATTTTTACCAATTCTATAAAACCGGAGTTTCGGACTTGTCGGATATTTACAGACAAATTTTTCTGTTTTAATTCTGGAAAGTATTTCTGAATAACTATAACCGTTTCCAAGATTGTAACTTCTCCAGGCTCTTTTCTGTTCCATTGCCTTAAATGCTAAATAGACGCCATGCTTTTGTGATTCTCCTTTTCGGATCTGATAACCTATTTTCTCCATGTTGTGAAAAAATTCTGTTTCATTTTCAGAAATGGAAATAATGTAGTCGATATCTGCACGGATTATTTTTTTCCAGTTTGGTTTTCCTTTCTGATCCGCCTCCCACTGTGCATAGGACTTTCCTTTTCTGATTTCCGCATCGAATTCTAACGGCGGTAATCCATGTCTTTCACAGATTCTATCCGTAATCGGCTGAATGAATTTTTCCCAATCCCCATTTTCATACCGATATTTATATCCACTCATTCGATTGACCGAGTTAAAAACTATGTGTCCATGCATATGTTTCTGATCATTATGAATAGAAAACACATAATCAAAATCATCCCCTAAATATTCTTCGCAGAATTCTTTGATCACTTGATATGCAGTTTCTTCACTTGCTTCTCCTGGCTTAAAACTGATCACATAATGATAGCCCTGTCTTCCATCCAGTTTTTCCCAATCACTTTTGGTATCCATCATCGTCTGATATACTTCTTTCGGAGTCATTCCTGCATTTCCTCCGATCAGTTTTCCGTCCTCTGTTTTCTTCGGATTCATAATATACTGAATCGAATTATTCAGATGTCTGCTCCCTCCCATCTTTCCCTGCTTGATGTTCATCAGCTTTGTGATTGCCACGGTCTTCCTCCAATTTTTCAATTAATCTTTTCAACTCTTCCTCAACTTGTGAAAGATTTTTCTGTAAATAAAAAATGGAGTCATAATTTTGGTAACCGCTGTTTATCTTTGCGGTTGCCTGATTAATATTGACTCCAATTTTTCTAATTTGATAGGTTAGATTTTTCAGTTCTCTGTAGTATCTTATCTCTTCCATCTCTTTCCGAAACAGGACATCCCTGATATAAGCTGCTATATTTACCCGTCCTTCTTTAGTACCGTATTTAAACTTCCACTCATCATTTTCTCGGATTTTTTGTTCCAGACGTTTCCATTCCTTTTCCGTAAAACGGATCGTATAGATGATATTTCTTTGGCTCATGACTCATTGCCGTCAAACATATATGGATTGTTCTCTTCCTTCTGTTCTGTGCCGAAATCCGGTACATGTTCCTCCGGCTTGCTAACAGACTCTTCCAAATTTTCTGAAGCAATTTCCATCTCCAGGGAAAATTCTTCACTGTTTTTTTTCAGGATATCTAAAAAGGCGTCCATATTTTTTTCATTAATTTCTCCGAAGCTCTCCTGAACTGCCTGTAAAATTTTTTCATTTTTTTCTTTCTGAATTTTCTGTTCGAGTTCTTTTTTCTTCAGTAAAATTTTTTTCTTCTTCTCATCATACTCTTCTAAAAATTTATCTTTTTTTCTTTCCAGTTTCTCCTGATCGTCCATAACTTTTTTTAATTGCTCTTTTAAATTCATTCTGTATTTCCTCTCTTCTTCGCATAAAAAATACCGATCTCCAATCATTAGAATTTTTGTTCTAACTCCTGGCATCGGCACAACTCTTTTCCTCTATTTCTCTAATTATATTTTATCAGATCTATATTCTACATTCTAGGTTACTTTAGGTACGCTTTTTTTCAGAAGAATGCTTTCTGCTCTTCAATTTTTTTCTGATGCTCTTGAGCTACCATCAGCTTAATCTCATCAAGCTGCATGGAAACTTTATTTAATAATTCAGTTGTATTCTCTGTCGGAGCTAATAGTTTTGCTTCTAAAAAATCTGTGGCGGGTGGGTAAACTGACTTTTTCCCATTTTCTTTACAGTTTGCT
>OCAT01000540.1_pt1 | contig 30534 bp, 27 predicted proteins | sample 1538311 | NCBI WGS metagenome assembly OCAT01 (sample SAMEA2580287, study PRJEB22360) | human gut metagenome | biome: human gut; feature: human-associated habitat; material: faeces | place: Denmark | collected 2008/2010
GCAAGGTAGCCACTGCATGGCACACGCTGGGCTTTGACACCTCCATGTGCCGGGCCACATCTACGGAGCGTACCATACCGAGTTTCTTTTGGAGAACAAGGATGGTTTCCAGGTAATCCTCCCCGGACGCATGAAGTTTCATTAAGACCTCCCTTTACTGTATCCGCCAGCCCTCGGCTTGTTCGCGGATTTGGATAAACTTTTTATAAGTACCTTCCTGTTGCAGCAGTTCCTTATGTGTACCTCTCTGAGCCACAGTCCCGCCATCAATCACAAGGATTTGGTCGGCATTCTCAATCGTGGCCAGGCGATGAGCAATCGTAATAATGGTCTTGCCATGTGTCAGGGCAGAAATAGCTTCCTGGATCAAATGCTCATTCTCAGGGTCAATGCTTGCTGTTGCCTCATCCAAGATAACAATGGGAGCATCCTTGAGCATTGCCCTGGCAATAGAAATTCTTTGCTTTTCACCGCCGGAAAGCGAAGAACCCCCTTCACCAATCACCGTGTCATATCCGTCCGGTAAAGCCATTATGAAGTCATGGCAGCGGGCGGCTTTTGCGGCGGCAATGATCTGCTCATCCGTAGCGTCCGGACTGCCGAATTTAATGTTATTCTTGATGGTGTCCCGGAACAAATAGACATTCTGAAAAACCATACTGATATTTTTGAGTAGACTATCGCAGGTAAATCTGCGAATATCCGTTCCACCAATGGTAATCGTTCCGCTGTTGACATCATAAAAACGGGCAATCAGGTTACACAGCGTAGATTTTCCGCTGCCAGATGGCCCCACGATGGCCGTTGTGCTATTTTGCGGAATTTTGAAGTTCAGGTCATGCAGAACAATCCGGCTGTCATATCCGAAAGAAACATCCCTAAACTCAATATCATAGGTTGCCGGTTTTATGTCGGTGCCATCCTGGTCGATATAGTTTACATTCTCCAATGCTTCCAGCTTATTCATGGCAGAGTCCACAACTCCAAGAGTATGGGCTGCGTCATTGATATTCTCCACACTGCCGAACATCACAAAAGAGAACAGGACAAACATCAGGAAGAACGCCATACTCATTTGTCCCTGCAATGCCTGCCATGCACAAATAAAGACAATTCCCACCGAAGCCAATTTCAAGGCAAACAGATGCAGACAGTTAAATGGAGTAAAGCCTTTTTCCACCTTGATATGAATATCTTTCAGATCTTTACTGGCATTACTAAAGTTCTCAATAGAGGCCCCTTCCTGTCCAAAGGACTTCACAATGGAAAGCCCCCGGATGTATTCAATCGCTGCGCCGGACATATCTTCCATTGCTTTATGGGTTGTTGCAGCGGTTTTTTCACTGTGTCTGCTGATCCCCTGCAAAGCCAGCGCCGAAAGAGCAACGCCGACAATGGAAATAACCGCAGCAACGGGGCTGAAGAAGATCAGGCATAAAACGATGGCAATAAACTTTGCGTATCCATTGATGATGACATCCACCATTTTCATGCCCTGTAATTCCAAAGTAGACAATTCCGTGGTAACACCTGCCAGAATGTCACCTACACTGTTCTGCGAAAAGTACCCAAGGGGAACCCGTTTCAGTACATCACCCAGATGAATACGCTGTCCGGCGGCCACTTCATATCCAATGCTTTCCTGCAACACTGCCCGGAGATAAGAAAGCAAGAAGTTCAGCACAATGGAGCCAATAATGATCCCCAACATTTGCCAGATTAAAACAGTATCAATCGCAGTATTCGTCCAGTATGCCTGGATCACTTTATCCAGTGCGAATGCGGCTGCCATTGTAGGAATAGCAGTAGACAAACTGCTGAAAAAGGAACACACAGACCCAAGATAGAGGCGGCCTTTATATTTACCAGCCCATCGGATAATGCGTTTCATTGACTTAAACATTGACAGCCACCTCCTTTTTCTCGCCCACAGACCAGTTCTTTGCACCAATATGCGCCTGCCACATATCCGCATAAAGCGGGCAGCGTTCCAAGAGTTCCTCCTGCTTTCCGCAATCAACAATCTGTCCTTTCTTCAGAACGACAATCTGATCTGCGTTTTGAATGGTAGACAGACGATGTGCAATCACCAGCAGGGTCTTTCCTTTGGAAAGGGCCATGATGGATTTCTGGATTTTATCTTCATTCTGCGGGTCAGTGAAGGCAGTTGCCTCATCCAAAATCACAATAGGCGCATTTTTCAAGATTGCTCTCGCAATAGCAATTCGTTGCTTTTCTCCGCCAGATAGCCGCTTGCCGGCATCACCGGCAGGGGTATCATATCCTTTTTCCAGCCGAGCAATGAAATCATCGCAGCAAGCCGCTTTTGCGGCGGCATATACTTCCTCATCCGTAGCATTTGGATTACCCAGGCGGATGTTCTCTTTGAGAGAGCAGTTGAACAGGAAATTGTCCTGTGTCACGAAACTGACCAATTCGGAAAGTTGCCGGATGGAAAGTTCCTTGATATTCGTACCGCCTATGGAGATACTGCCGCCGGTCACATCCCAAAATCGAGCAATCAGCCGGGCCATGGTGGACTTGCCCCCGCCGGATGGCCCAACCAGGGCTGTAAAACTTCCTTGCGGCATTTTCAGGCTGATGTCATGCAGCACTTCGTTTTGCTCGGTGCCATCATAGGAGAAAGACACATTCTGTAAAACAATATCTGTGTGCCTGATCGGAACAATCTTTCCAGAGTCCGGCAATACAGGCAGGTTCAGAAGTTCATTTGCAGCTTCTACTGCATACTCCATTGACTTTGCCTCGTTGATAAAAGTAGTAGCTTTCATCAGCGGGCCGACAATACTCAGCGAAAGAATAATTCCCATTGCCAATTCAGCAGGCGTGATACTTCCACTCTGCGCCAGCAGCAAACCGATGGGAAGTACCCCCAACAGGGTAGTGGGCATAATCGCCATCATCAGGTTCATTGTTTTCCAGGTACTCTTGAACCATGCCAGGGTAAAATCCTTAAAGGACTTTACCGCTCCTACGAACTTTTCATAGGAACTGGTGCTTTGATTGAACGCCTTAACAACCTCAATGCCTTCCACATACTCAATAATGACATTGTTTACATGATTGTTTGCCTCCATATAAGCTGCGTACTGGCTGTTATAGTTCCGCATGAGAAAGAACATGGGGATCATAGCCAGAACCGGGGCAATCAGAACTGCAAGGCCCAAACGCCAGTCAATCACCAGCAGCCAGATAAAAATAGCAACCGGAAGGAGCAGGTTCGATGTCAGCTCCGGGATCATGTGCGCCAGGGGCGGCTCCAAATCCTCCACCTTGTCCATGATAATATTCTTCAAGTAACCGATCCTTCGTCCCATTACTTCGCCAAGGGGCGCTCTCATCAGTCGGTTTGCGATTTTCAGGCGGATACCTTCCAGTATCGTGTAAGCGGAGATATGTGCCAAAATTGTGGAAATGCCAAAGCAGATGATGCGGATCAGGTATCCGCCCACTCCCACCAAACACCAGAGCATGATGTTGTTCAAAGTAGCGGTCCGGTTAATAAACAGGAGCAGGATTTCATACACCGCCCAAAACGGAACAAAGCCTCCGGCAACACTTAAAATGGCACACAAAACCGAGAGGGTCATTTTCCCCTTGCAGGGACCTGCAAAAGAGAAAAGCGTTTTGACCCAATGCTCTTTTTGCTGCTTCATATCAATTCACCTCTCTCGATCAATTTAGCCAGCAAAGAAAAAAGGATGGTTAATCTTTGCTAACCATCCTTAATGCTATCATAATTCAATTATTCTTTCCGCTCCACACGGCCTTTTTTATTCCAATCAGATAATTGATTTTCGATATTCCAACGGCGTTTTCCCCATTGTCTGATGAAATGCGGACGCGAATTTGCTGGGACTGTCATATCCCACAAGTCCCGCAATCTCCGCTACTTTCAACGACTTATCTGATTTCAGTAAAGAGGCAGCATAGTTCATGCGATAGTTTCTCATGTATGTAAAAATCGGGCTGCCATATACCGATTTGAAACAGTTTTTCATAGGGGTCAGGGCAATATCAAACCGCGTGGAGAGTTCTTCCAGAGTATAGTTTTTGGTCAAATCCTGCGTCAGAAGTGCCTGGATCGCTTTGATTTTCTCAACCTGGCCCTTATAAAAATAGGGGCGTTCTTCTGTATGTCCTGAAAGTTCCAGTGCGTCCAGATACAGCAGCAGCTCCAACACTTTGATCTTGAAATAGTCCTTTTTGATTTTGACCGGCACATTGTAGAGTTCGGAAAAAATATGCTCAATGGCCGGTTCTCCTGGAATGACATAGGGTGTACGGTCGCTGCAATACTTTTTCTGCAATTCATAAAGATCCACAGAAAAACCTTTCATAGAGGCCGGGATTTCCTTTGCCGCAGTCTCCATCTGAAAGCCAATGGAAATACCGTGGTAGTGAGAAAGTGGAAATTCCACCTTGCCGGAATGATGGATGCGGCGATCCACCCGAAGATCGCCAGCCTCTAAATAGCTAAAGGCATTTTGGCCGACTTCCTGCTCAATACGCCCTTCCCGGCAGTGGTCGATACAAAGCAGGTCCATATCTGTCTGGAAACCCGAAATGCACTCCTTCATGTGAAAATCATTATACATGAGAAACACACCGGGAAAAACATGATAGAGTGTCATCATGCCTTCACCGGAGCTATCACTTAAACGCATGACTTTACAATCATCGGACTCGACCAGGTTTTGAACATTCGGGCCGTAGTACATTTCCTGGAATAATTCCGGCATAGACGCTACCTCCTTTCTTTGGAGCATCCCTCCATATCAAATATTTTATCACAAGTCCGGCCCAAAAACTCAAAATCATGGGAAACAATGATGATAACTTTATTTTCATCATTCAACTTGCGGATCATGTTGCTCACTTCCAGCATACGATGATAGTCCAGCCCACTGGTCGGCTCGTCAAAGACAAGCACATCCTTGTCGGAGAGAATAGCGGTGGCAACCGCAAGGCGCTGCTTCTGTCCTCCTGACAAGGCCATCGGATGACGGTCTTTGAAATCCAGCAAATCAAAAGACCTGAGAATTTCTTCAATCCGTTCCGACGGACAATCCGGCTGCGCCAGTTCACATTCGTTCCATACGCTGTCTGAAAAAAGCTGATGGTTCACATCCTGCATCACGCAGAAGCTGGCCTTATTACGCTGTTTTGCTTTCAGTGCTTGGCCATCCAGCCGGACCGTTCCAGCCACTTCTTTCAAAAGCCCGCACAGGCAGCGTGTCAGCGTCGTTTTCCCTGCGCCGTTATGACCGACAATTCCCAACACTTCGCCCCGTTTTGCAGAAAAGCCAAGGCTGCTGAATACCGGCTGCTTATCAAAGGCACAGGAAAGATTTTCTACGGATAAGCCTTCCTGTGCTCCTGGTGGATCGACGGGAGGCAGCTCCAACACAGGATGGACAAGACTTCTAAGCCCCATCCTGATACGCTGCTCATCCGAAAGATTGCGAAACTCATTCCCGGAAAATATCTGAACGATTTTCCCCTTTTGAATGAAGATTGCCCGGTCAATCAGATCCATCAGGAAATATAGGCGGTGTTCGGCAATAACAACCGTCCGTCCTTCTTCTTTGATCTGGATAATCTGCTGGCGTAAGGTGTCAATCGCGTCAGCGTCCAGATTTGCCGTTGGCTCGTCCAGTACAAAAATGGACGGGTTCATGGCATATACAGAAGCAAACGCAAGACTTTGTTTTTCTCCGCCAGACATGGAAAAAATGTTTCTTCCCAAAAGCGATTGAATTTTCAGGGCGGAAACAGTGGCCTCATATCGCTCTTTGATTTTCTTTGGTTCGACACCCGCATTTTCCAGACCGAAAGTAATCTCACTGTCCGAGTCAATATTGAAAAACTGAGATTTCGGATTTTGGAACACGGAGCCAACCTGCTCTGCCAGACGGTACATTTCTGTTTTCGGCACTTCCATACCGTTTACAATCGCCCGGCCGGATAAAGTACCGCCCTCGACAAAATGAGGGATTAAGCCGTTAATCAGTTTTGTCACTGTTGTTTTGCCACAGCCCGACTCCCCTGTAAGGACAACACATTCTCCCTGCTGAATATTCAGATCAATATGGGAAAGCGTTCCCTGCTCTTTCTCATATTCAAAAGATACATCCTGAATTTGAATCACATGGAACACCTCCTTATCCCACTGTAATGGAAATCACACAGAAAACCACACCTGCCGCCAGACATAAAAAGTCCTGCACGCCGAACTTCATTTCAATCATGCTGGTCTTTGGCGCAGGATTTTCAATCCCCCGCGTAACAGCGGCGGCGGACAATTCTTCCGCTGTCGTTGTTGCAGAAATCATGGTCGGCACCAATATGCACTCAATTTTTTGTACCCCATGAATATTACGGAGCTTCATGGCATCCCGGATATAGCCGGTTTCTTCTTTCAAGGCCGGAAAATATCGGACGGTTACAGACAAAGGAATAATCAGTCCCTGCGGGATATGCCATTTCCGAAGTGCAACCATCAATTCCCGGACGGGCGTTTTCTGTAATACCATTGTACCGACAATCAAACAAGGGAAAATCTTTCTTGCATAAGATACAATGATTGTGAAGCTGCTGGCTAAAATTTTCGGTCCGTTTGGAAATACATAGTATTGTAGCGCCAGACAAATTCCAAATGCGATTGCCAGTTTGCCTGCGGATTTTTGGCATCCGCAGGCAACGATCAGCAGGAGCAGAAAAATAACCCATGTAATTTCAACCCATACGGAGTGCTGGGTAAAGGCCACAATATTTGCCAGCACCAACAAAAGCAATTCCGTCCGTGGATCGAACCTTAATGTATGTTTTTTGCCCTCCCCATTCATCACACAATTCCTGCCTTTACAAAGTGCTTTTTGAACAGACCTCTGGCAATAAATGCGCCGATGATACCACCGATGATTGGAGCAACAAACAGAACGATTAGCATTGCATTGGATGACAGAGCTTCAACTGCCGCAACATAATCAGCGGGCATTCCCTGTTCTGTAATCTGTGCCAGGAAATCGGCCTTAAACAACCAGATGGGAAGGGGAGAACCAACCATCCCCAGCGAAAAAATCACATAGGCAATCGAATTTCCCTTGAAACTGTTATACTTAGTCACAGCTCGGACAACTTCGGCCAAAATACAGGTAGAAGCCATCGAGATCAGAATTACCAGGGTAAATTGTCCAGTGACAAAATAGATAAGAGCAGTGATAAGCCCCATCAGAAAAACTGCACCCAGTTTTTGAACCTTTGCGACCATCAGCATAAAAGGAATGCCTGCAAACACAGCAATGAAGCCGGGCATCAGCATCCAAAGAACAGGGTGAATACCCCCCAGAAGCATGAAGGCAAAGTTGATGACAAAGTAGATTGCGGAAAAGATACCGATGGTAATGAGGTCTTTTCCTTTCAGTTTTTTGTCCGTACTCACTTCAGACATTGAACATTCCTCCTTTTAGTTAGGTTGTGCTAACCCATAGGCTTTTTGAAAGCGCCCTTCGGCGCTTACAGTAACCATCATAGCAGACCTGAAAAGTCTTTTCCGCTCCAATCGGCCTTTTTTGCACCAAGAGGACTTTTAATTCTTTTGGTTGACTATTCAAAGTTGAGCTACAAAAGGAGCGATGTTTCTTTTTTGGATCGAATTATAAAATGAACCTAAAGCGCATATCACATCATTCCCAGCGCATTCTATGAACAATAGAATGTAATAGGGTGATGTGATATGCCGAATGTAAAAGATTGCCCTGGATTTGAAACCTTCGGAGCGGATGTTCAGCAGGCGCGTGAAGCTGTAAAAATGTCCCGCCGGGAGCTGGCCGAAAAGGTCGGCATCGACCCGCGCTATCTTGCAAATATTGAGCTGTGCGGCACAATTCCAAGCGTGCCGGTTGTGATGCAGCTCATCCGCATTTGCAAGCTGCCCGCAGAACGCTACTTCAACCCGGAGTTGCTTCGGGAGGACAGTGAGCAGCGTCAGCGGACAAGCCACAAATTACAGCTTTGCCCGGAGAAGTATCTGCCCATTGTGGAAGGTGTCATTGACGGAGCCATCAAATTAAAAGATGCAGATGATGAGAAGGAGGATGTGTAAGTGTCCTCTTTTCTCATTTGAAGAAATACCGCCCGAAAGGGCATAAAAACAGGGTACGAGAAACCGGCAAGCAATGCCTCGTGGGACCCACAGAGGCCAAACCTGGGATTTCCGCTGGCGCGAAGATCCCAGGTTGCTTGTTGAGGGCGCTGCCCCCAAGCCCCCATAAACAGCTCCATTCTGGAGCTGGCTGCGCGTTCCGATGGAACGCTTTTTCCATCGCCTGGGCGATGGATAGCACAAGACAGAAACCGCATCAAGAGCAAGCCGCCGGTGGGTGGTGCTTCGCACTCTTGACCCGGTTTCCGTCCTGCGCCAGTGAGCAGACAAGAGGGAAAGCCGCCGCAGGCTTTCCCTCCCGAAAAGCCCAAATCCATGAGCCGGTCATCGTCCCTGGCTCTGCTCCTGGGCATGGTCTTTCTCTGTCTGCTTTTCTTCCTCATAGCCCATAATGCGGTCCACATTGGCCTTGACGGTCAAAAGTTCCTTCATCTCATCACGGGCCTTTCGGTAGCCGGAATAGGCTGCCTTCTTTTGTGCCATCAGCTCCGCATATTCCGCCTGCAAGCTCTTGACGGTAGGGAGCTTTTTCATTCCCAGCTCATCAAATGCTTTCTTTGCGGTCTGGTGTAAAAGGATGTCCGCCTCATGCTCGGCGCGGAACTTTTTTGAATATCCGGCTTTGCGATAGGCAACATAGACCTCCCGCGTTTTGGCATAGTTGATGATGTGGGTGCGGAGGACCGCAATCTCCGTCATTCGCTTTTCTGCCGCCTTGATCTGTGAGGACAATTCATTGTACCGGGCGGTGGCTGCCGCTGTCTTTTCAGACAGCACTTTATAATCAAACAGCTTATGCTCGGAGAGATAATTCATAGTCTGCGCCATCTGCTTCAGATTGAAGCCGGTGGCCCATCGCTGATAACCGGCCCCCTTGCCAGCGCGAAGCTTTTCCTGAATATCGACCATCAGGCTCACTGTCTGTTTCGGCTCCGGATGGAGCGTGGCCCTGGTGGGGGTATGTTCCTTTTCTCCGGCCAGAACCGCACGAAGCTCGGCTTCGCTGTACCCTTTGCCCAGCTTCTTACTCATGCGGGCGGCATTATCCCAGCCAGGCGCTTTGAGGCTGTACGACTGCCCACGGCGGGACACCTCGCAGCCCATCCCTTCCAGCAGCTTCAGCAGGGCATCGAAGTCGGCGGGCTTTTGCTCCAGGGCCTGGTCGATCATCACCCGCAGCGTCTCCCGCTGGGATTGTTTGGCCCGATCACCCAGCCACTTGTTATAGCTCTTTCCATGTGGCTTCGGGTTCTCTACAATGGAATATCCATTCTCAATGCAGATGGTATCATTGAGCCGCCGGACCGCGCGGGTGCTGCCCCAAAAGTTCCGAAACTTCCGCTGGTAGTCCAGCGTAGTGGCATCGAAAATGATGTGATTATGGATATGTTTCTTGTCTATATGGGTGCAGACAATGAAGGCGTGTTTCCCCTTGGTGAAGCGCCGCGCCAGCTCACAGCCCAGCCGGTTTGCTTCTTCCGGCGTGATCTCACCAGGGACAAAGGACTGTCGGAGATGATAGGCAATCACATCGTCCTCGCCCCGTACCCGGCCAGTGGCGGCGATGTATTGACGCTTATTGAAAAGGAACTCCGCATCCGCAATTCGACTGTCACATTGATAGCTGGTAATGAGCCTGCCGTTGTCTGTTTTCTGCGGATTTTGAACATAGTCGATGATGTCGCTGATGGCCGTCCCCACCGTCCGGCCTTTGCCGGTGTGCAGGGGCATGAGCCGCGTGGTTGCCATGAAATAACCTCCTTCCATGATGAGGGCGGCCTGCATCTGCAAGCCACCCTGTTGATAGTTACTTATTCTGTCTTAACGCAGTTTGCGGATCTTACGGAGCGCCGCAGCAATAGAACGGGACACGCTGGCTTTAGACAGTCCTTCAGCCCTGGCGATCTCTGTAATGGATTTTCCTTCGGCCAAATACATCCAGATCCGGCGATACTGCCTGGCGGTCAGAAGGGCTTTCACCTTAGCCATGCGCTCCTGGCACAGAGCCTTCTGAGCAGCTTCGATTTCATCAGCCATCTGCTCACGGAAATAAGCATCCTCCGCAGACTCCACCGCACCTGCCGCGCTTATGTTCTCGTCCAGAGGAACCCCGTTGTCGTAGTAGCCTCGCCCCCGGCGTTCCGTCTCATAGTAGTCCTCATCGGACCATTGTTTCCAGCGAAGAAATTCTTCCTCACTGGAAAAGTCTGCGCAGGTGAGCCGGATGCGTCCATTCACACTTATGTAGATGATGCTATCTTTCTCGCGCTTATTCTGCGCGTATTCACTTTTCTTATTGAACATACTTGTCCTCCATTTCAATTCAGGGGTTAACGGGTGAATTGAAATGGGGGCGGTGGTGAACGGCACCCTACGGAAAACCGCAGGATGCGACAAAAAACGCCTGACTGGTCATACGCCAGCCAGACGCTATCTGGTGTGCTTTGCTGCTTACCTACATGGTATAGTTCATCTTCTTGGGTATATGTCCCCGTTATCGGGGACAGGCTTTTTTTGGCAGGTAAATTCCTGCCGGATTATGTCGAAGCTGTTCTCGCTTCACGGCGGCTCCCTCCTAAAGCCGCCGTGATCTTTAGCTTGTGGTCGTCATTCCTTTGAGGGACAAAAGAGCGGCGGCCTTGATTTGTTCAAAGCCGCCGCGATATATAATCATGGCATGATGATTGTCTGCTGAACGACGGCTTTTTTTCTTTTGCCGTCGTTCGGCAGGTTTTACAAATCATTGTTCTTTCTGTTTAATACGAGAAGTAGAACAAATGAAAAGCATAGAATTACAACTAGCACACCAATACTCAACGATGGTGTATATATGATATTATCATCATGTGCATAGTCTGAAAGAACGAGTCCGGTTGTCATAGGATACAAATTGACCAGATTTCGGTCAGCAAGAAATATCCCACAAAATCCGTAGAAGAATGCGAATATTACGCCAGACAAAAACCTATTCTGCCTACCTGCAGTTATAATAACAATGGGGAGAACCGCAATATAACAGCAAGTGCTTACAATAAATAACTGCTTAAAACTTATGGCACATGAGGCAATGTTTATATCTTCACATCCAATGAATAATGCAACTAGTAATGTAATGATGGAACTGAAAATCCATTCTATAATTACCAAACCATAACCGACAATAATTTTAGACATGATAAGTCGGATTCTCGAAACTGGAATTACAAGTATATTCTTTAATGTAAAGTCGGTATATTCACGATTGATAGAATAGCCGACTACCAAGACGAAAGTGAAAGGAAGGAACAAACTAAAATGGTTCCAAATGACTCCTTCTGACAGCCCTGCATAACTCACTATGCTATTTTTTGTACCAGTTAATTGAAATACTGCCAGGATAATTGAAAAGAATATTGATACAATTCCCAGCCAAACAATGTTGTATCGTTTGTATTTTAAGAATTCTGTTTTGATTAGTTTAATCATATTCAGCACCCCCTTTATATCTCTTGCTTTTTGGTAAGGATGATTGAGAGAGAAAGCGAAGCGATTGCTGTAATGATTAAAACGCCAATACACGCTGGAGAACTTAAAAACCAATCATCTAACCCATAAGTAGGGCCGGTAGTCATGTGCGGTAGTGCCCATCTAAAAACAGCAGACAAAGGTGACAGGACATTCGACATTGCGAATACAAAAGCAAAACTGGCGCTTGCATATACAAACGAAACAATAATTGAAAAAACATAGCCTTTCTTGCTAAGGCTTACAATCGCAATAATAGGCAGGATAGAGATGGCTACCATAAGACTAATTAGGATGCCCATGAAAAGTCTGTTAACGACATGGTTTACATTCCCAATAATTAAACCACCTATTAAGGTTGCCCCGTTCGTTGCAAGTGAATATACAACCGAAAATATCAATACTGTAATTACTTTTGCAATAATCAGTGAGGCCGGTGATACTGGAACAGTACTAATATTCTTTTGTGTTCCGTTTGCTTTTTCTGTATAAAATAATATAGAACTAAGTATCCCTAAAACTGTTGGAAGCAATAAAAAATACCCGAAAACACCAATATTGAGATAGAGCCAATTAAATCCCAAATTACTCCTTGCTGCAAAGATTGTCATAGGGATTGGAAATAGTATTGCGGCAAAAATAGTAAGGATAATAAATTTCCTTCTTTTTAATTTCAGAAATTCGCAAAATACAAGCTCAAGCAATTCCTTCACCTCCTGTTACTCGCCTGAAATAATCTTCAAGGCTTTCCTCACAGGAATGTGCCTCCGTCACCTCTAAGCCGTTAGCCACAAACGCTGTCACGATTTTCCCTATCGGTAAAGTAAGGTTATACAGTTGTATATTGTGGTCATCCAATATAGAGAAATGGTTCTCTTGGAAATCGCGCTCCAAAACTCTGGCCGCCTGTGCCGCATTTGAAACCGTAAAATGGATATGTTTACTGCTTTTTTGCTCAAGTTCCTCCAGACTTTCTTCCTCCAACACCGTTCCGTGGTCGATAATGCCAACATCGTCTGCCAGCAAAGAAATTTCGGAAAGAATATGGCTGGAAATCAGAATGGTTTTCCCTCTGGCATCGCACAACTCACGGATGAAGCTGCGTACCTCGGCAATACCAATAGGATCAAGGCCATTAATCGGTTCATCCAAAATCAGCAGTTCCGGGTCGTGCATAACAGCAAGTGCAATCGCCAACCGTTGTTTCATACCAAGTGAGTACTGAGAGAATAGTTTTTTATCCTTATAGGGCAGCCCTACCAAGTCCAATGCATCTTTAATAGCGTTGCGGTTTGGCACGCCTCGTAAGGTGGCAAAGATACGCAGGTTTTCGGTAGCGGTCAGATTGGGATAAAAACCGGGTGATTCAATCAGGCTACCAATGCGGGGAAGCAATTTCTTTTCATTCCCCCGCAAGGGTTTCCCCCATATTTTGACTTCGCCAGAAGTGGGCTGTGTCAAGCCAAGCAGCATTTTCATGGTCGTGGTCTTTCCAGCTCCATTTCTCCCCAACAGACCGTAGATTTTTCCTCTTTTCACATGAAGGTTAATATTTTTAACGGCAGCTTGTTCTCCATAAATTTTAGTCAGTTGCTTTGTTTCGATCAAATAATCGCTCATACTTATTTCCTCGCTTTCCATGTGGCAATGCTGTGGTTGCAATACCGGCATCTCCAACCACAAGATCAGTATAAAGCACTAACCTTGCCATAACCTTGCCGAAATCTTGCTTTAACCTTGCTTTGAACACAACAAAGCCCTGCGCAGTCACAGGGCTTTCGGAAGTATGATGGTAAAGGTTGTACCTGCTCCGGGGACACTGGCTGCCGTGATGGTTCCTTTATGGACACTCACCAGTTCCTTTGCAATGGAGAGGCCCAGCCCGTTCCCTTGGGCAGACCTGGAATGGTCGCATTGATACATCCGTTCAAAGATATGGGGGAGATCAGCGGTGGAAATTCCTTTCCCGTTATCGGCCACTATGATTTTTGCCTGCTGCTCTGTTTCGGTTATGGTCAGGGACACTTGCCTTGCATCGCTGTGCATCAGGATATTTTGCAGCAGGTTATTAAGAATACGGGTGTAGGCGGTGGGATCAACTTTTGTCATGTATTCTGTTTCGGGTATCTCTATCTCATAAGAAAGATTGCGGTTTTCCAGCAGCGGCACCCAGTCAGCCATAATGTTGCGGGAAAGCTCGTTCAGATCGCAAAGCTCAAAATGAAAAATCTGTTCTCCGGCGTCCAGCTTCACCCATTCAAACAGGGCAGTCACAAAGTCTTTCAGGTGATGGGCTTTTTCCGTAGCCACCTGAATATATTCTTCCTGCTCAGCTCCTGTTACCATCTTGCTTTCTACGGCTTCCAAATAGCCTACCAGAGAAGCAAGCGGGGTTTTCACATCATGGGAAAGGCTTGTCATAAGCCGTTTATAAGCCTGCTCGGATTGCTTCTGCTGGATAAGCCGAGATTGACTGCTCATGGCAATCTCGTTGATGTCATAACAGATTTGATTTGTCAGGTCGCTTTCCCGCGCCAGTACACGGCGGTTCAGGTTCCCGTTCTTTATATCCGTCAGGGCATCTTTGATAAGGGATAGCTGGCCTCGCACGCGGTGAAGTTTTGCCAAAAGGTAGCCGATCACTAACAAAGCAATCAACAAGGCCAGCACCAGGCAAAGGTTCATCTCCATGCTCATGCCTCCTTATTGAACCGATACCCCACACCTCGGACCGTCTGGATGTAAAACGGCTGTTCTGGATTTGGCTCGATTTTCTTCCGTAGTTTGCTGATAAAGGACATGATGTTGCTGTCGTCAAAGGCATATTCCTCCGCCCATACCTGAGTGTAGATCTGTTTTTTGGTAAACACCCGACCTTTATTGGACGCCAAAAACAGAAGCAGGTCAAATTCCTTGCCGGTCAGCTCTACCGGGCGATTTTGAACTGTCACCGTCCGATTGATTTTATCAACCACCATATCTTTCAGTAGCATGGTGGCGGCCTCGTTTCCGGCCACGGGATTTAAGGTAGTATAGCGCCGGATCAGGGAATTGATGCGAGCCATCAGCTCGTTAATGCTGAAAGGCTTTGTTAGGTAATCGTCTGCCCCCAGCCGAAGGCCAGAAACCTTATCTTCCTCATCGCTTTTGGCGGTCAGCATCAGTACCGGCACATTATTTTTCTCCCGGATTTTCTGTAATACCTGAAATCCGTCCATATCCGGCATCATCACATCCAGAATAATCAGAGAACAGGTGTCTTTGTTTTCTTCCAGCAGCCGTAGGCCCTCTAAACCGTCATGTGCCATAACCGCAGACAAATTTTCCTGTTCCACGCATTTCTTCATCAAGGTGCAAAGTTCCTTGTCGTCATCTATAATCAAAACACTATTCATGTTTCAAAGCCCTCCCTTGTTTTGTCCTGCCGTCCACCGGCTTTTGGGCATCTTTGGGGATTAACCATAGTGTTGCCATTTTCACAGCGCCGGGGATACGGTCTGCCGCGCAGTAATAATTTATTTGACGGGCAGATACGCCCCATTTTTCACTTGTTTCTTTGATTGTCATATAGTCCATATCTGCACCTCCGACATGAACCATTATATTTCTTCGTGTCGAAGAATACAAGAAACAGTGTATGAATTTTCAAAACGGCCTGCATCTGCAGGCCGCCTTCGTTGATGGTATTCTGTTCAGTCTTTGCGCCGGATCACGGGAACCTGTTTTACCTTTTTTCCCACTGTCCGCCGTTCCAGAGCAAACACCATGTCGCTGGTGCGCTCAAAAAATCCAATGTCCTTTTTCCAGCTCATGCCGCATTTACAGTGCTGCAAGCCGATGAACTGCTGTTTCATTTTCCTGCCGCAGACCGGGCAGACCCTGTTGCTGGCCCCCATGCTACCACCGCCTTTCCATGTTCCGATTATACCATATCCGGGCGGCGCGTTCACCTGTAAATGCGATCCTGGATTGCATACCGCAGGCCCTGGACCTTTCCCAGCAGCCAGACCGCCGCAGTCGGCAGCCCCATCGGGCTGATAAGAAAGGCAATCACCAGCAGGATGATACCATTTTGCAGGGAGTAGGTCACAAGCACAGCCACCCCTAAAAGTGCCACCACAAAGGCAGACAGCCCCAGGACCATGCCGGTACAGTATAAAAGGATGGTACAAATCCAGACAAACAGGGTCAGGGCGACCACCAGGGGCGCGGCCAAAATCTTCAAAATCAGTCTCATCACAGTCCCTCCTTCATACATTCCGCATACATCGCCTGCCGCTTCTTTTGGATTTCCCGCATTTCCGGCTTGGTGGGGTCCCGGTCCTCATCGGTGACAACATATTCCAGGTAATTCACATAGGCATCTAACAAGGCATCCCGCAGGTCCTCCGGGGTCTTGCAGAACTCGGCACTGAACCATTCCTCCCGGCGGTTGTTCCATGCCAGCAGCGTATAGCCCCGGCTGGTCTTTACCACCTCATAGTCAGGGTCGGCATCCAGATATGGGCCGAACACCTTCAGCACTTTCTCGTGTGTCAGCATATCGCAATCAGCTCCTTTACCTCGTGCGCTGTTTTCGTTTCTGATTTCAGCATAGCGGCCCCGGCTTCTTTTTGCAAGGATGCGGCCAAAAAAGAAAACGGGGCGGCAAGCCAAAGTTCTGGCCGCCGCCCCGCACCCTTATTTCAGGGCCGCCAATGCCGAGAGGATCTGTTCTGCCGCCTCCCACAGCTTTTCCTGTCCCTGCCGCAGATCTTCCAGATCGGCATCATAGATGCGCCCCGTCTCATGGACGCGCCGGGTGAGCTGGTTTAGATTGTTGCTGCTCCGGCGCAGCAGGGATACCATCTCCCGAAGCTCCGGCAGTTCCAGACGGACCACATAACCGTCCAGGGCCATCTTCCGCAGATAGGCCGCCATGTTCTGTGTGCCGAGCTGGGCCATCTTTGCCTCGATCAGCTCCCTTTCCTCCGGCGTGACGCGGAATTTCAGTTGGATTTCCCGTTCCCGGTTCGCCATATCAACGCTCCGCCTCTTTCTTCTTGGCCAGGGCAGAGCGCCGGGGAGCCGCCGGAGCCTTTTGCAGCTTCTCCCGGACAGAGGGTTTTTCCCGCTCTCCGGCAAGCTGCCGTACCTGCTTCAGAAACAGGTCGGTCAGACCGGGATTGCAGCGGTCCACCACCAGATAGCCGCTGTGCCGGTCCTGGGGAGCGCCTTCCGACAGGGGCATCGTGCTGGCCCACGCCTTATTGTCGCGGGAGATGCGCCCATCCCATTCCTTATGCCGGACCGTGTTGGCCAGCACATACTGTACCCGGTCCGGCCCGAACCGTTCCAGTACATCGTTCACAGCGGCTTCGGCATCCAGCCGGTTATTGCTGTAATGGCGGCCGATGGCCTGCTCGATGGCCTCCTTGCAGGCATGGCTTGCCTGAAACGAGGCGTTGTATTGTGCCATTTCCTCATGCTCGGACGCATACGCCGCCGAATGGGGATAGAGGGGCGTGTTTTTCAGTGTTTCCTGGGCCTGATACAGCTCGTTTGCTCTGGTTTCGATGGTGTCCCGGATCACATCCATGTAGCCGGTTTCCAGCTTCTCAAAGTCCTTGTAAACATCGGCCAGCGGCGTGGGAGAAGCCAGAAGCGCCTTTGCCTGGGCCTCGGTCAGCTCCAATTCCTCCATGCACATCACGATGTCCTCCCGGACCGTGTACTCATAGGCATGGTTTAAGACCTCCGCCGCAGGCTGGCTTTTCAGCCAGTCCCGGAACTTATCCTGTTCAGCAGCCATCTTTTCATAAAGGGCTGTCAGCGTTTCTTCCTGTGTCATGGTTATCGCACCTCCTCATGGGTTTTGGATTTTTTGTCTGCCGCTCTTTGCGGCATGGGACGGCGAAGCCCCTCCAGGACGGAGGGGCGCGCGCTTTTGGCAACAATGGTTTCCTGTGGACCGGGGGCCTTGCTGTCGATGTTGAGCAGGGTGTCCAGCTCCGTCAGCCGGGCCGATTTCTCCCGCAGCTCATCCTCATAGGGGAAGGGCCTGCCGACTTCTTCCTTTGCGGCGGCCTGCTGCTGGTAGAGGTTATCAAGCTGGGCTTTCACGCTTTCCAACCGCTGGGGCATCTGCGCTAGGGCATTGTCAATGCGAGTCAGGTTGCCGCGCGGGTCTACGCCAAGAGTGGCCTGATGGGTCATCTGGCCTTTCAGTTGCAGGGTGTATTCCTGGCGGAAGGCATCAAAGGACACCGACATGACAAAGCCCCGGTAACTTCCCACCTGGACCGGCTCGGCGTTTTTCACTTCCTTGCAGGCGTCTAAAAGGGCGGCACCGGCATTCTCCTTGTCGGTAAGGGTATCGCCCCGCACCTCCATACCGGCAAAGCCGTCCTCCGGGTGGGGATGGGCGGCCAGTGTTTCCATATCCGCCTCAAGCCCCTTAATGAAGCCTTTGTGCTTTTCGATCTGCTCCGGGAAGTATTTCAGAAGATTATCCTCCATCTGGTACTGCTTGCTCTGGTGGTCGGCCTTCATCAGCTTCAGACGGGACACATCCACATCCAGGTCCATGCGCTCTTTGATGCGGGGGTCCCCGGCGCACAGGGCTTTGATCTCGGCAAAGGAGAGCGCCGTTTCATCCACATCATCACAGCTTCGCACCGGCGATTTTGAGGACATGATCTGGCTGATGAATTTCTGCTTATTCTCCACCGTCTGCCAGAGGTATGCGTCAAAGGTCCCCTCAGTCACATAGCGGAACACATGGACCTTTTCATTCTGGTTGCCCTGGCGCTCAATGCGGCCCTTCCGCTGGGCCAGGTCGCCGGGCCGCCAGGGGCAGTCCAGGTCATGCAGCGCCACAAGGCGGTCCTGCACATTGGTCCCGGCCCCCATCTTTTGGGTACTGCCGAGCAAAACGCGCACCTGGCCGGTACGGACTTTAGAGAACAGCTCCTTTTTCCGCACTTCGGTATTGGCCTCATGGATAAACGCGATCTGTTCAGCGGGCATCCCCTGGGCGATGAGCTTCTGCCGGATGTCCTCATACACCGTAAAGGCCGGTTCCGGCTCCGGCAGCGGCACCGCATCTTCCAGGGCGTGCAGGGTCGGATTGTCCAGCGCCTTTGCCACTTTTCTTGCGGGGCTTGCCTGGGGTGTGGAAATATCGCAGAATACGAGCTGGGTCAGCTTATCCGCCTGCCCATCCCGCCAGATCTGCATGATATTGTCCACACACTGATTGACCTTGGTTCCCGGCTCATCCGGCAGCAGCGGGTTGATGATCCGCTGGTCCAGCCCCAGCTTGCGGCCATCGCTGGTAATCTTGAGCATATTGTCCTCCCTGGGGTCAATGCTCCCGCCGTGTACCTTGGCCGCCCGCTCGGAGAGGGCCTTTACCATCGCTTTCTGGTGTTCGGTGGGCTGGGCCACGATGTTGTGGTATTCCACCTCCGGGGTAGGAAGATGGAGCTGGTCGGCGGTCTTGATGTCCGCGATCTCTTTGAACAGGTTCATCAGCTCCGGCAGGTTGAAGAACTTGGAGAACCGGGTCCTGGCCCGGTAGCCGGTCCCTTCCGGGGCAAGCTCCAAAGCGGTCACTGTCTCCCCGAAGCGGCTGGCCCAGCAGTCAAAGTGCGCCATGCCCAGCTCTTGCAGCCGGTCATATTGGAGATACCGCTGCATAGTGTAAAGCTCCGTCATGCTGTTGGAAACCGGCGTGCCAGTGGCAAAGATAACGCCCCGGCTGCCGGTGATCTCGTCCATATAGCGGCACTTGGCAAACATATCGCTGGATTTCTGCGCGTCCGTAGTGGAGAGGCCCGCCACATTCCGCATTTTTGTATAGAGGAACAGGTTTTTATAGTTGTGCGCCTCATCCACAAAGAGCCGGTCCACGCCGAGCTGTTCAAAAGTTACCACATCATCCTTGCGGCCTTCCGCTTGCAGCTTTTCCAGCCGGGCCTCCAGGGATTTCTTTGTCCGCTCCAACTGTTTCACCGTGAAGCGTTCCCCGCCGCTGGCCTCCACCTCGGAGATGCCCTCGGTGATTTCCCATATCTGTTCCCGTAAAAGCCGCTCCTGGCGTTCCCTGCTGATGGGGATTTTCTCAAATTGCGAGTGTCCGATAATGATGGCATCATAGTCGCCGGTGGCGATCCGGGCGCAGAACTTCTTGCGGTTGTGCTTCTCAAAGTCCTTTTTGGTTGTCACCAGGATATTGGCCGAAGGGTACAGCCGCAAAAACTCCGAAGCCCACTGCTCGGTCAGGTGGTTCGGGACCACGAAAAGGGATTTCTGGCACAGCCCCAGGCGCTTGGCCTCCATCGCGGCGGCCACCATCTCAAAGGTCTTGCCAGCGCCCACTTCATGGGCCAGCAGAGTATTGCCGCCGTACAGCACATGGGCGATGGCATTTTTCTGATGCTCCCGCAGGGTGATGGACGGGTTCATGCCGCCAAAGACGATATGGCTGCCGTCATACTCGCGGGGCCTGGTACTGTTCATTTCCTCGTTGTACTGGCGCACCAATGCCTGCCGCCGCTCCGGGTCTTTCCAAATCCAGTCCTTAAACGCCTCCCGGATGGCCTGCTGCTTCTGCGCGGCCAGGGTGGTTTCTTTGGCGTTTAACACCCGGCGCTCTTTCCCATCCGCATCCTCCACGGTGTCATAGATACGGACATCCCGCAGGTTCAGGCTGTCCTCCAGGATTTTATAGGCGTTGGCCCGGTTGGTCCCGAAAGTGGTGTAGGCGGCCACATTGTTGTAGCCCACAGAGTTTTTCCCCGTCACCTGCCATTCAGCGGTGTAAGGGACATACTTCACCTCGATCACATCCCGCAGATAGGGCGGGGTTTTGAAAGTTTCGTACATAAACTGCTGGATGTATTCCTTGTCAATCCAGGTCGCACCCAGCCGCACCTCAATCTCCGAGGCATCCAGGTCCTTGGGCTGGGCGGCAGTAAGCGCCTCCACATTGATGGAAAACGCCGGATCGCGCTCCGCCGCCCGCTGTGCCTGGCGCAGCTTCTGCCGGACATTGCCGGACAGGTATTCATCGGCGGTCACATAATGGGGTGAGCCGTCCGGCTCCGTAATCCCCGGCACCTGGAAGATCACGCCCCGCAGTTCCTCGGCCAGCTCGTTCCCGGTCCTGCCGGTGAGCGAAGCCATATAGCCCATATCCACACAGGCTTTCTCCGAAATGGAGACTGCCAGGGCTTCGGCGGCGGTGTCCACGGAGGCCACCGCCTCATGGGGCTTAATGGTCCGCTTGGTGAACATATCCGCCTTTCGTTCCAGCCTGCCATCCTCGTCCAGCACTTCCAGCGCACAGAGCAGGTAATAGCTGCTGTCATCGGAAAAGGCCAGCCGGTTCGCCCGGTCATTGATAAGGCCGTACTTGGCAGAAAAGGCATCATAGAGCCGGTTCAGCTCCGCCATCTGTTCCCGGATGGCGGCATCCGGCATGGCGGCGTTCATTTCCAGGTCGATGAGCCGCTGCACACAGTCCCGCAGCTCCACCAGCCCTTTGACGCGGGCCTCGGCGGTAGCGTTTAAGTCCGGGCGCACCATGCGGCTGTTTTCCCGGTAGTACACCGCGCCATCGACCACTGTGTAAGAATAGTTTTTCACATCCGGGTCTGCCGGGAGGGAGGTGTCGATGTCCTCGCCTTCACCCAGCTCCGGCAGCTCGGCCTCGGTATAGCGGCCCTGGATATGCTGCATCGCTTCACGGAGCTGCTGTTCCAGGTCTGCGCCTTCCCTCGGATTGCAGACGAGCTGGGGGCCAAACGGCCCGGTCACAATATCCAGGTCGCCCAGCACCATTTCCGGGTGGGTACGGAAGTAACGGTTCATGGTCACATGGCCGTGCCGTTCCCGCCCATCTTTATCCGTATAAGTGTTTGTGTGTAACAGGTCTGTCTCCACCCATTCCGGCAGCGGCTCACCCTGCATCCGGGGGACATCCCGCTTTTGCAGGAAAACAATGTCCATCGCTATGTCTGTCCCGGCATTGGCCCGGAAGGTGGTGTTCGGCAGGCGGACCGCGCCCAGCAGATCACACCGCCGGGCCATATACTCTCTGGCGTGCGCGTCCTTTTTATCCATTGTACCGCCGCTGATGCCGTTGGAGGTGATGAAAGCGATGATGCCGCCTGCCCGCACCTTGTCGATGGTCTTGGCAAAGAAGTAGTCGTGAATCAGCAGGTTATGCCGGTCATAGGGCCGGTCACTCACCCGGTAGTTGCCAAACGGCACATTTCCAATGGCAAGGTCGAAAATGCCGTCGGGGTACTGCGTTTTCTCAAAGCCGTTGACCTCGATGCGGGCATTGGGGTAGAGCTGGCGGGCGATGCGCCCGGTGATGCTGTCCAGCTCCACGCCGTACAGCTTGCTTTCGCTCATGCTCTCCGGGAGCATCCCGAAGAAGTTGCCCACGCCGCAGGACGGTTCCAGAATGTTGCCGCTGTGAAAGCCCATCTGTTCCACGGCCTCATAAATGGCGCGGATCACCATAGGGCTGGTGTAGTGGGCGTTCAGGGTGGAGGCCCTGGCCGCCTCATATTCCTCCGGGGTCAAAAGTTCCTTCAGCTCGGCATATTCCTTCGCCCAGGCGGTTTTGGACGGATCGAAAGCCTCCGGCACGCCGCCCCAGCCCACATAGCGGGAAAGGACTTCCTGCTGTTCCGGGCTGGCCTGCTGACCCGCCGCCTCAAGCTCCTTCAACAGCCGGATGGCGGTGATATTGGCCTGATATTTGAGTCTCGGCCCGCCTTCCCCCAGGCGGTCGTCCGTGATGCGGAAGTTCTGCCCGGTCTGGCGGGGCTGGTCCGTGTTTTCCTGATGGTCAGCCTTCTCCGCAGATGGGGCCGGTTCCGGCGGCGTGGGTTCCGGCTCGTCTATGTGCAGCCGTTCCACCACCACATCATAGGGAAGTCCGTTTTTGTCCCCCGGATAGACTGTTACCGGCTCTGCTGTAATTTCCGGCGCAGGGGCTTCTTTTTCCTCCGGCGTGAATAGTCCGGCGTTTCGCTCATCCTGGCGCAGCCAGATTTCAAACTGTTCCCGGCTGATGACATCATAGCTCCAGGCGTAAGGCCCGGTGTAAATGCGGACCGTTGTTTCTTCAATGGCATCAATCGTGCCGGTGATGGGGTGGTCGGGCGCGGGGAGCGTCACATGGTCGCCCACCTGGTAGGACGGGGTCCCTTCCAGGGGAGGGGTGTGCCGGTCTGCGAAGCCTTCCGGGTCCTGGAAGAAGCCGTCCTGCTCTTTTACATACAGCCCCCGCAGAAGCGGTGCAAGTTCCTCCCAGCGGTATGCCAGCGTTGCAAGTTTTCGTTCCTCATGGTCCAGGATTTCCACCTCAACGCTGGTGGTAAAGGTGCGGTAGTCCGCTATATCCCCGGTCACAAGGTCCATCGTCTCCACGCGCCCGGAATATAGCTCGGAAAGGCGTTTGGCGATTTTGGTGTTGCCCTCGCCATCCCGCAGCCAGCGGGAAATGTACTCCTTGTCCTGCCAGGTAAACAGGCCGGAAGTCAGCACTTCCCGCAGGTCCTGGTCCGCTTTCTCCGGGTCGGCGGAAAGGAACTCGGTAATGGGGCCGTTTCTCAGGTCGTTTTTCAGAAGCTGCTCGAACCGTTCCCGGCTTTCGGCCCGGAAGATGGGGTAAGCCATGCCGGAAGGAAGAAGCTGTACCGTATCCTCCCGCAGCTCCGTGATCTGGTATTCCTGATTTTCCAGGTAGACCGTATCTCCCTCATGGTAGACCGGCGCGGCAGGGTCATAGACCTTTTCCTCCGGGATGGCCTGCTGGATGGCCTCGTATTCTTCATCGGAAACGGTAATGTCGATCTCATGGGTCGGCTCCCCGTTCCCGATGGTGATGGTGTCTCCCTCGCGGGTGACGGGCTGGCCGGATAAGTCCGGCACAGGCGGCTCCTGCCCTGGCTCAGTGCGTTCCTCGGCTGCGATGGCCTCCACATCCTGCATCACCTGCCGGATGAAAGGGTCATTGTCCAGCTTTTCCGGGTCCTTCACCTGGCCATCCACGATCCCGCGCTCGGCCAGGACTTCCCGGATGGCGATAGGGTCGATGTTGTCAAAACGGTCCTGTTCCGCTTCGGTGTAGAACCGATCTTCCTTGATAAGCTGGGCAATCCGGCGCTGTATTTTAGGCCACGGCACATCGCCCGCCGCGCCATCTGCTGTGACAGGAAAGGCAGGCAGCCCATCGCCGTATTCCTGCCGCAGCCAGGCGGCGGTGTCCTTTTCACGGGCATGGTCCTTCATGTAGCGGACAACCGCGTGCTTGCTCTCGATGTTGCCGTTCCATTCCTGGATAGCGGCATCAATGTCGGCCTGGGTAAGCGCCCGGTGAGGGGCCGCCGGTGCTGGCGGGGCCGGTTCCGGCTCCGGGACAGCAGAAGGGCCAGACGCGAAAACGCCTGGCCCTTCATCAATCCGCCGTATTTGTTCCTGTTCCGAGGGGAACAGGGTTAGCTGTATATAAGTTCCGCCATCAGGATTTCCTCCGCCTGGGCTTTGCAGTTGTTCATCAGCCCCACCCAGGTCATCGGATCGCGGGCTTTCAGTTCCTCCGTCACGCCCGCCGTCTGCATCAGCTCCGGCATCATCTGCTCCAGCCGCCGGTTCATGGTCTGTTCGATCTCGTTCAGGTGCGGGTACAGTTTCCCGCTCACCATCATGGCGTTGAACAGGACCGGCCGATGCTCCTTCAGATAATCCCGGCGCATCCTCCCGTACCGTCCCAGGGGCTTCGTTTCCTCCAGCTTCAGGTCGGGGATCAGGTAATCTCCGTTCCTCGTGTAAGTCAGGTTGTTCTCCATGTGTGACGCTCCTTTCCGCGAATTTGGCTCGTTCATAATTTTGAATGGTAATGCCGATCTGCCGCAGCACCTGTTGGTTGCTCTGGCTGACCGCCGTTCCCAGGGCGGCTACCGCCTCCGGGGTGTTAAAATCGAAGATACTTAAAAAGTCCTCATGGTCGAAGTAGCCTTCCGGCTCCAGTCCACACCGGGACAGCAGCGAGTAGGTAATGCTGACCGTTGCGGCATTTCTGAACTGCACTCCGATGTTAAATTCATCATAGCCTTCCAGAAAGCTCCCGTCAACGATGTCGAGGATGTCCTGTTTGTGTTCCACCCAATACTCGCTGACAAGCTGGGCGGCGATGCTTTCAAGCTGTTCCGCCAAGTTGTTTTCCGGCGGCGCGCCAAACCGCTCAGTGAGGGCCTGAGCCACCGCCGCCTTATGCTCCGGGCGAAGCTCCCACAGGAAGGGGTGGCGGGAATTTTTCCGCAGGCCGGTGTCGGAAATGTCGAACACATACCGAAGCCGGGGTTTTTCGCGGGAATTGTCCACAAGGGCGATGCCCTTGGAACCGCGCCGCACATACCGGCGCATAGTGTCGTTCCAGAGGTCATATTCCGCACAGGCCGTTGCGTCCGGGCGCTGGGCGAAGATCATAAGCTGCTCATGGAAGGGGTACTTATACAGCCGGGAGGCGGTGGTGAGAAATGCGGTCCATTTCTGCCAGCTATCCGTCAGGTGGGTGGCGGTGTAGCTGGCCATCGCAGAATAAAATTCCAGGTTACTCATCATAGGCATTGTCCTCGCTGTCAAAATCCGGGTACAGTTCCAGCTCGGCAAATGCTTCATCGGTCATGGCGGACAGCTTTTTAAGGGCGGAGTCAGTAAGCTCCAAAAGCTCCGTTTCATCTGCGCCCAGGTAGCCGCGCATCTCGGTAAGGGCCTCGATCAGCTCCTGGCGGGTCCCGTCCCCGGAATTGTAAATGCACATCAGGTTGATTTCTTCAAAGGTAAAGTTGTTCATATCAAAGCTCCCTTTCCGCGCTCTTTTTCGGCGCTGTCTTTTTCCGCTCCTGTTTCGGACTCTGCCGGAGCTGTTCCATCACAGATTTTCTCTTGTCCCGTTCCTCCCGGTGGACGGCATCTGCCAGGTCCATCAGAGAAATGGGCCGTCCGCTTCTTGCCTGCGCCTCCAGCTCCGCAACCGTTGCTTTGGGTCCGTTGTTGATGATGCCGTCAATCATGCCGTAATCATCCTCAACGGTCATTTCCGCATTTTTCAGCGGATTGGACGGGAGAAAGCCGGGGATTTCCTGAAAACCAACGCTGTCGCAGTAATGGCAGGATACCACGCCATCCCTTTTTATCGCAACGATGTCGCTGACGCTCATGGATGGGCTGTGGAAGTCTGCCGGACGGTGAAAGTTAAACTGTTCAAACAGCTTGTGAAGCCGCCCGTCAATGCTGCCGGTTTCCGGGAGCGGAGCGGTATAGACCAGATCATAGTTGCCCCGTTCCACAGAAAGGTCGTGGGCATTCAGCCAGTCCATGTTCATAAAACGAAGCCTCTGCGGGTCATTCTCGGCCACCTGATAAATGGCGAAGCAGTCCCCCTCATGGGAAAGAAATGCCTGTTCCCGTTCTTTCTGATGGTTCAGGCGGTCCTGCACCCGCGCATCAAACTCCGGGCTTTCCTCCCATTCTTCGCGGGAAACAGCATACATGGTCCCGGCGGCCTGGGTGTCAAATTCCTCCCGGTCAAACAGCATCTCCGCGCCGCCGCCATCTACCACCGCATACACGGTCAGATCCCGCTCGTAAAGCTCCATCGCCCGTTCTTTGGAGAGGGGGAGCATATCCCCGTCCCGGTAGCCGCACTTTTCCAAATCATCCAGCGTGAGCATCGGGTCCGGCATGGGGTACTCATCCAGCGTCTGCTCCGGGGCATCCGGCAGCATGGTACTCTCCGGGACGGCGGCCTGGGCCGCTGCCTCCTGCATCTGCTGGTAGGCCGCCTCCTGCAAGGTTTCGATCATGGCAAGGGGCGCATACTTGATGGACTGGCCTCCCAGGTCGTGCATCTCGCAGATTTTCAGGGCGGCGGTGGACAGGGGCAGCTCCGGCGCGTCCAACTGACCGCCGTCCATCTGGCGGAGTGTGTCTTTGTCATGGAGGGTGTAGTCATAGCCGCCTTCGGTGGTTTGCAGATGCAGATACACCGCCTCATCCAAAAGCAGCAATTTTTCCTGCACAGGCGCAAGCTGGTCCAGCCGCTGCATCAGCTCCGCAGCCTTTGCGGTATCTTCCCCCGGCTCATTTTCATCCAGGACGCTTTGAAGCCATTCCTGAACACTATGCGCTCCGCCATGCCGGAGAGAAGCCGCAAGGTCTTTCACCGCAGCCTCCCGGTCCTCCACCTGGTCCCGGTATTCATAAGGGTCAAACTCAAAGGCGAACTGGTCAATGTCGGAGGCAAGCTGATCGATGGGGTCCAGCTCCGGCGCGGCGGGTTCCTCCGCAGCCGGTTCTTCCACAGCCGGGGGTGTCTGCTCCGGCTCCTTTTTCTGCTCGGACAGGTCAATGCCCTGTTCCTTGCAAACCTCGGCAAAGTGCTTTTCGATACCGGCAATCATGCCGCCAGCAGCTTTGTTGATGGTATTCAGGCAGGCGCGAAGCTCCGACAGCTCCCGGTCCTTGCAGTAAGAGGCCACATAGCCGAAGCTGTTCTCCCCGGTTTCGATGCCGAAATACTGGCAGACCATGTAGGAAGTGCTTTCCGCCTCGATTTCCTCGATCTGGTGCGTCTTGGGCTTCGGCGGTTCTTTGTCCGGGTCCCCGGCAGCGGCCTCCATCCGCTGTTTTTCATAGTTGTGCAAGGTGGCATGGGTCATCTCATGGATGCAGGCGCATACGGTCTGGACCTCGCTCATCCCTTGCCGGATGGCGATGCGCTGGGCGGTGGGACTGAAAAAGCCGTCCATGTTGTCCTGCATCGGCTCGATGGTCAGGGGGACCGGCGAAGTGCGCCGCAGAGCCTCCATAAAAGCCTCGTAGTGCTGGACATTCCCGAACAGGTCGGCGGCCAGCTGGGGCAGCGGCTTTCCCTCGGTCTGTGCGTAGTCAAACACTTTGATGGGCCGGAAAGTGGGGATTTCAATTTCCTTTTCCTCCATCACCACTTTGCCGTTGGCATCCAGCACCGGGGCCTTGGTATCCGGGTCGAGCTTCTGTTCTTCGATTTTCTTCTTGTAGGGTGTGGGGGCGATAATCGTAATGCCATGTTCGCCCCGCTTCACATGGCGCTCAAATTGCTGCCACTTGTTGTAACCGGCCACTTTGGTCGCGTTAGGGCGCTGTAAGCGAATGAGCATCTGGTTATTGACGGAGTAGGTGGGAAAGCGGGACATGACTTTCAGATACTCGGCATACTTGCCGCTGTCAAACACTTCCCGGATGCCTGCCTCGATCTTTTCACCCAGTTCTTTCAGGCGTTCCTTGTTGGTGGGCTTATCAGCCATGAGAGTTCAGCTCCTTTCTTAAAAATGGTATGAAAAAAGCAGGAAACCATTTGATTTCCTGCTTGGTGGTGCCGCCGGTGGCGGCTGGATATTTAATTTTGTTTGGCTCGGCTGGCTTTGCTAAATGATTAGTTATTGAGTACTTCCCCAAAGCCATTCTATGTCGGGAAAAAACAAATGTAGAATAAAGGCTAAAATAACTATTCCCAGCAATATGACACCAACATAACAAAAGATTTTTACAAATTTTCTGGACTTGTTTTTTACATTTTCAACATCTAAATAAATAGACGCCACTTTCTCATCAGTTAAATTTTTATCGCGTACATCTTGAACATCAATATCTTTTACCAACTCATCCAAAGTCATATCAAAGTAGTCACTCAACATAACTAATCTTTGAAAATCCGGGTAAGATTGTCCAGATTCCCATTTAGAAATGGTTTGCCTCGAAACCTGAAGTTCCATTCCCAATTCCTCTTGCGATAAGCCTTTCGTTTTTCTAATGGACATAAGTTTCTCATTAAACTTCACTTGCAAAATCCTCCTTGCGTTTGTTGTATCAAGTATATAGTTTTCGGGTTTTACTGGCAAGCAAGAAGTGTTGGCAATTTGTCAATTCGCTGTAACATCTTGAAATTTAAGCGTTTTGAAAGTATAGGTAAACCTTTCAAGACATAAATGCAGCTATTTGTTGACACATACGCCTAACTGATAGGATAGTTCCTCCTGTGACAGCCCGGCTTCTTTCCGCAGCTTTTGTATTTTTTCCCAAGAGGTCATATCTGTGTCCGCCTTTCACTATCAACATATGATTTTTACCGATTTGGAAAATAGAAGAATTGTAAACTTGCTGAACGGGAACAGCTTGGCGTTGGTTTTGTAACGGTTTCAAACACGGTTTTGAGGGGTTAAGGGGCAAACATACGGCAACGCACAAACGGGGCCGGAAATGCCTTGAAATACCTGGGCTTTCCGGCCCCGAAAGCGTTACATCTGCCCCCGGTGGCGGCGCACCCGTTCACGGGTTTTCTTCCTTTGTTCAAAGGCGGCGCAGCGGGGACAGTACAAGGCCCGGTTGCTTCTGGCCTGGAAGGGCTTGCCGCAGGAGCGGCAGCGTTTCAGCTCATCGGCTCCCTGGCCGATGGCCGCGCACAGCTCCGCATCCGCAGGCAGGACCGCCTCCTTAAAATACCGGCAGAGAAGGGAGTAAGAAATGCCCTGCACGCAGACGCATCCCTCGCCTTCATCCAGGGCCAGGCAGTTTCCCTCGTCATAGTTGGCGCACAGGCGGCGGATCAGCTTTCGGGCGCGCCGAAGCTGCCCCTCCGTCATGCGGGGCTTATCCATTCCCGAACACCAGCTTGAAGTTGGTCTTTTCGCCGGTGTCCTCCATCACCACCGTTGCATCATAAGTCTTGCCGGTTTTCTCCGAATAGCAGCCGGTGAGCTTCACCCGGCCATCCTTCAAAAGCGCAGCGGCCACCGACTTGGTGAGGTTCTTTTTCTTGGCGGTAAAAAACTTGCTGTTTTTCCAAAGGGCAAACCGGCAGCCAGCGTTTTCGCAGAAAAATCCCTGCTTGCGCTCGGTGACAGCCCCGCCGCAGCGGGGGCATTTGCCCACCGTCTCCCGGTCAGAGGGGAAAAGCACCTGGGAACCGTCAATCACCTTGTAGGTCCCCACCAGGTCCCGGAGCATATTGCAGATACCGTCCATGAACTCGCTGGGCTTCACTTCACCGCGCTCCACCTCTTTGAGCTGGTGTTCCCATTCCGCAGTCAAAAGCGGCGATTGAAGCTGCTCCGGCAGGACGGTAATCAGGGAAACGCCGATCTGCGTGGGAATGAGGTTGGTGGCCTTCTTCTGTTTCCTGCGCTCCACAAAGCCGGTGGATACCAGCTTTTCCAAAATCCCGGCGCGGGTGGCCGGTGTGCCGATGCCCTTGCGCTCCGCATCCTCCGGCATATCCTTTGCGCCAGCCGTTTCCATCGCGGAGAGCAGCGTGTCCTCGGTGTAGTGTTTCGGGGCTGTGGTCTTGCCCTCCTTGATGGTGGCAGCGGTGACAGGGAGCGTCATTCCTTCTGTCAGTCCGTCCGGCAGGACGCTTTCTTTCGCCGGGTCTGCCTTTTCCCGCTGATAGGCTTTCCAGCCCGGATCGGTGATGGCCTTTCCTTTGGCAGAAAACTGGTTCCCGCCGCAGGACAGAGTGACAGCCGTTTCCTGATAGCGGTAAGGGGAGCCGGTGGCGCACAGAAGCTCCCGCGCTACCAGACGCAGAATTTCCCGTTCCCCGGCAGGCAGGGCCTCCACATCCGCCCGGCCAGCTCCCTCGGTGGGGACGATGGCATGGTGGTCGGTGACTTTGGCGCTGTTGCATACCTGGGCGGCCAGAACGGTGTCCGGCACAGCCACCCCGCAGATCTTCGCCGCCGCAGCCGCCAGTGCCGGAACCGTCCCTTCCATATCGGCGGTCAAATACCGGCTGTCGG
>OCAT01000545.1_pt1 | contig 30373 bp, 35 predicted proteins | sample 1538311 | NCBI WGS metagenome assembly OCAT01 (sample SAMEA2580287, study PRJEB22360) | human gut metagenome | biome: human gut; feature: human-associated habitat; material: faeces | place: Denmark | collected 2008/2010
GAGTAATATTATCTTACATCAGTTTGAAGGTTTACACAAACTTTGGGATACTCCCAAAAGAAGCGATGCAGGGATTACTGCACCGCCTCAAGGGTTATTTCTGGTTTCTGTGGAGTATTAAGATCTAATCTTATTCTCCCCAGACTTCCTCAGCAATTTCTTTCACTAATTTTAGTTTTGCCCACTGTTCTTCTTCTGTTAATTTATTACCGATCGCACAAGAAGCAAATCCACACTGTGGGCTTAGGCATAGTCTTTCCAAAGGAATGTATTTTGCTGCCTGTCTGATTCTGTTGATCACTTTTTCTTTGTCTTCAAGATCTGGTTTCTTTGTCGTGATCAGACCAAGGACAACTTTCTTGTCTTCTGATACTTTCTTAAGTGGTGCAAATCCTCCAGATCTTTCATCATCATATTCAAGGAAAAGTGCATCAACATTTTCTTTTGCAAATACATAGTCTGCAACTGTATCATATGGACCACTTGTGAAGAATGTAGAATGATAATTTCCACGACAGATATGGGATGTAATTACCATGTCGTCTGGTCTTCCTTCTAATGCAAGGTTGTTCACAGTAAGCAGCTGTTTCTTCACATCTTCAAGATCAATTCCTAATGCTTTATATCTTTGTTTCGCAGCATCTCCCACGATCGCTCCCCAAGTACAGTCATCTAACTGAAGATTACGGCATCCTGCCTTATAGAACTGTTTGATCACATCCTGATATGCAACACCAATATCCTGAATCAATTCTTCATTTGTCGCATAATATTTTCTTGTCGTTTCAATGTTTGTTGGAACGATCATTTGCTGAAACATCTGTGCTGGTGCAGGAATTGTATATTTTGCAATTGTATTTTCATCTTCAAACTGTTTTAAATATCTGAAATATTCTACAAATGGATGCTTTTTCGCTTTGATCTTTCCTACCAGATAAGTGTCTTCTAAAGAAGCTAATTCTCCATCGAACTGTACTCCACTTCCTGTCTGTTCATGTGCTACACCCTCAAATCCCCACATAAAATCTAAATGCCAGTAAGTTCTTCTGAACTCTCCGTCCGTAATCACATGATATCCTAATTCTTTTTGTTTTGCTACTAATTTTGCGATCTCTTCATTTACGATGTTATCGTATACTTCTTTTGTGATCTTGTTTTCGTTATATTGTGTTGTTGCTTTCTTTAATTCTTCTGTTCTTAAAAAGCTTCCTACATAATCATATCGAAATGGTTCTTGTAATTTACTCATTTTCTGTCGTCTCCTTTTTGCCTTGTTTTTTAAGTTGTATATAGTATATCATCTCAAAATCATCATTTCAAATATATATAATTATCAGTTTGTTATACCTTTAAGTTATAGCAAAAGTGTTCGCAGAATGATTCTGCTTTCTATCTGCATCCAGATATTTTTGTATTTCCATCTGCATCGACATATCTTAATATTCCTTTTGTATATGTAATCTTGTCATCTGATACCCCCTCCGCAATAATCTTCTTCTTTCCACTTTTTATATCGACCTGTGCAATATAATATTTCTTTTTCCAATAAATATACCCATCTGCTACAAAAAACCATTTTGTATCTTCTGCATTATTAAAATATTCCTCATACTGTTTTTGTTTCTGTATCATTCCAAAATAGTTTTCGATATTTTCATCTGTGGAATCATAGACTAACGTGTTATCAAAATTTTTAAGATTAATTTTCCTGACACATATGCCATTGCTCTCATCATTTTCAGAAAGATAGTAACACTCATTTCCATATATAAATATCTTTTGAATTGTTAATTTTGATGGAAATACATCTCTGATAAGATTTTCCTTTTTTCCGCTTTCATCTGTATATATAATATTGTTATTATCCTCATCTATTTCGATCGTTTTTCCATTCCATATTGCCTTTTCCTGCGTATCTTCTTTGCTTATAGAAACTCTAACTTCCCTATGATTCGTACTTTTGCTGCATCCTGTAGCAAATAAAGTTGATGCAATGAAACATAATGTTATGATTCTCATCATCTTTTTATAAATATGAATTTTCTTTATTCTCCATTTTGAAAAAAAGATAACACATAAAACACCTAATATTATTATTTCACCCAAACACATAGCATTGACTGCTATAAAACTTCCATGAGATATTTCTTTGAATGTACAGACTTTGACCAATTTGCTTCCAACATACTGACCGTCAAATTGAGATGCCCATAAATATCCTGCTGCTTTTAATGGTCCTAATGGTAAAGGTAACTCATAAATCATAGAGCCACTTCGAAAGATGATCGATGTCAGTACAATTGCTGCTATACTTATGATCATGCTAATTGTTTTTCTTTTGATCCATATGTTTATTAACATTATCATAAAAGAAAGCAGAACTGCCCCAATCAATCTCATGATAAATATCGTGACTACAGCAGATCTGAGTGTTATATGATAGGAAGAATTTTGAAAGAATTTCAAACTCTGGATTGAATAATTCCCGTGGGAAAATCCTACGCTTCCTGCCAGGTATATCATCTGAATGAGTTGAAATATTGCTGATAATACGACCGAAAGAATACCTCCTAACACTACTTTAGCAAACGGAGTCTGATATTTTCCTTTTTTACAAGACCTTAACATCATGTCCATTTGTGTTTCATATTCATTTCCCCAAAGTGCTGTCATAACAATGATAATACAGATAATTAAGGAAAAATCTAAACTATCATGTTCTAAAATGCTTTGCCATCCTCTAGTCTCTAAAATATATCCACTGCCTTTTTCTTTCTCATATGTAAACTGGTCATAAATCACCTGAAATGCTTTATTTTTCTGTTCAGATGCTAATAATTCATTACTAGATGAATTTATCTTTTTATATTCTTTCTCTATCTCTTTTTGTTTCGCATCTGTGATCTTTCCCTCATATTTTTTCAGATATTCATTATAATACTTTTCATTTTCATCGATCATATAATGAGAATCATACCCAGTTATACAAACAGATACCATTCTTACAGCCAGCAGAATCATAATAAATATCCATATTTTCTGTTTTGTAAACAATTTATAAATTTCCTGCATCAACATATTTTCTACCTGACGCTTTCCTTTCTGTTGCTAGAATGTTTATATCTATAGTAAGAAATACAGATCAGCAACACTTCAAAAATCACCTGTATTACAATACAAACATTAATCCTTAATTCAAAGTTACCAAATAAATCTAATTCATACAGCGATTTTAAAATATTAGAACCTTTGAATAATGAAAATGGACTGGCAATTGCAATCACTGCTTTTTGTACATTATCACTGCAAATATATCCACTGCAATATAATCCAAATACTATAATTCCAATAAATAGGATAAACGATATCATTGTGTTTTTTGTAATGTTGGATATCAGACACAACAATGTACTTACAACAATGAGAGCCATACATTTTAGTCCTTGTATAGCAAAATATACCTGCAGTAATGTCAAATTATATGGTGAATATTGGAATTCTTCTAATGCATATATGGGCATTTGAGATCCTTTCAGCCCGTAAGTTATGTAAAATACAATATAATTCACACACGCAATCACTACCGTACACATTATAATTACTGCTATCACTGAAATATACTTCCCTGCAACATATGTTTTTCTGCCTTTTTTGGTCGCCAGAATCATATCTTCCATCCCATAGATTTGTTCTTGATAAAATAATGGCAAAGCACATAAAAACAAAAAAATCATGAGAATCACATCTGAAAAATTATAATCAAGCAGTTTCTGAAATCCTGTTGTATCATAAAAATCATAGATCACTCTATCTTGATATTTCTTTACAATATGTTGATTCTTCTTAAGTTCATATCGATTGTCTGCTTTTTTATAAAACTTTATATTTTCTTTTGCCTGATCCACCAGTTTCTTATTTTTCTCAGCATAGGAAACTAAATTTTTGATCGGTTGATAAAAATTTGTTTCAATCAGCGAATAATCGCCAAAAATATATCCCGTCCCTGCACTCTTTGTATATCCTTTTTGATAGTCAGCATTGTCTATTTTTTCTTTCAAATTATCATAGAGTTTAATGATCTTATCCTGTTTTTCTTCCGTTATTTCACCGTCAAATTGTGCATGTAATTCTTTATAATACTCCCATTCTCTAGCAGATGAATGATACCGATTAACCTCACTGGAAAATGGATCATTTTGAAATCGGTACTGTGCATAAATTACCATTACATTCACGATCAGCAAAATGACCATTGGTATGATGATCGTTTTTCTTAAAATATTTTTCCGAAATTCAAATAATACAATTTTCATATTATATCCCTGCCTGCTCACAAAATACTGTTAAAAACACATCTTCTAACTGCGGTTCTGACATTCTGGCATTTTTTATCGGTTTGTTCTTGCTAATGATCCGCATAAGTACATTTTCATCAACTCTTTTTATATTGGATGTCAAATAATTTTTCATCAATTCTTCTGCAGTCATTTCATCTACATTGACTTTCCAGACACTTCCCTGAATATCATTGCACAGTCCTTCTACGGTACCCATCCTGTTAAGTTTTCCCTCTTGTAGAATCACAACCTGATTTGCAATATATTCTATATCTGATACGATATGTGTAGAAATAAGCACCATTCTGTTTTTGGCTATATTAGAGATAATATTTCGGAATCTGATTCGCTCTCCCGGATCAAGTCCTGCAGTTGGCTCATCTAAAATCAAAATTTTGGGATCATTTAAGATTGCCTGCGCAATTCCAAGTCTTTGTCTCATTCCTCCGGATAGTTCTTTGATTTTCTTATTCATGTGATCACAAAGATTTACTTCTTCCATAATCTCTGGCAAGATTTCTTTTGCTTTCTTCTGTGGAATGTCTTTGATACTACACATATACATAAGAAATTCTTTAACCCGAAAGTTTGGATAAAACTGCGGATATTGTGGAAGATATCCTATTTTATCCAGATATTTTGTTCCCATATCTTTTATATCACTGCCATCAAGTTTTACCTGTCCAGATGTTTGCTGCAGAATTCCTGTAATGATACTGATCAAAGTCGTTTTTCCAGCACCATTTGCTCCTAAAATGCCATAAACACCATCGCTAAATTCTATATTCAAATCTTTTAGTGCATATTTGTTCCCATATTTTTTACTTACATGATCTAACAATAATTTCATAATTTTCTCCAATGATTATCGCAATTCAAACTCTTCTAATTTATCTCCTTGATCCGTACTATAAATAATTCCATATGATTTTCCGTTATTGATGGAAATAATGTCATTGACATGAACGGATTTATGAAAATCGTATTTCTTTTCCTTCAAAACCTTTTCATTTTTAATATCATATTGCCTTACACGGAAACTTTTTTCATCTGTCTGACTGGCTGCAATCATATATTTTCCATCTTCTGTGATCCTTGCTTTTGCACTCTCAATACCATCAAGATGAACCAAATGATTTTTCCCTGTCTTGGTATCTATGACTGGTACTTTTCCACTTGCTGTTTTCGTATTTGGATTTTCTCCATCATTGATCCAAATATATCTCTTATCTACATTTAAAGAAAAAGCTTCATATTTTTTCTCAATAAATGTATGTATTTTTTTATTCTTTAAATCGAAATATCCATAACAAGTATCTTCTTCACTTTCTCCCTTCGTTCCATAAAATGCTAACTTATCATTTCCTGCAAATATAATATTTTCTGCTGTAATATCTTTCTTCGTAATCTGGTTGTATTTTGTAAATTTCTTTGTTTCTCTGTTATAACACAAGATGTTTTCTCCAGTATTCCATGCAATCTTCGTACCATCTGGACTTACTGTAAAACTGGTCATTAAAAGATCTTCATCTTTTCTTTCTTTTGCCAATCTAGTAATATCAACGGTATCTGTTTCTTTGAGCTTTTTATCAAAGAGTTTTATAGAAGCCTTTACAATTTCACTTTCATCTGGTGTATCTTCTACCACAGCACCCTGAATTACTTGATTTTTCAATTCCCTGTTTGCTTCATAAATTTGTACGCAATATCCTTGATCAAGTTCTATGATAGAACCTGTACACTGTTTTTTACCTAGTTTATATTTATTCACAACTTTATAATTCATCAGATTTTTCAAAACCAATTCTTTTCCTTTTGTTGTTAAGCGTAAAACTTCTTTTTGTTTCTTTTCTTTCACTACACTTTTTTCTTTCCCGCACCCTGCCAGTGCAATACAAATGCAGATCATACAAACAATTATTTTCTTCATTGATTCCTACCTCTACTTATCTATTTACTTATTGATCAAGAGTAAACTGTCCGTTTTAGAAATATCCTGTATTTTATAGTCTCCTCCGCTCGTCATAACAATTGCATAAATTGAATTGATCCGGTCATATCCTGAAAGATCTAAATTTGCAGTAACTGTGATCATTTTCCCTTTTTGAGTTTTCACTTTTATATAATCTTTTTTATCAATTTTTACTGGTTTATTATTGATAAAAATTGTAATCTTCTCATTCACACTTGCTCCACCATACAATTTCAAAGTGATTGGAACCTTTCTATTTTTTCCATATAAAATCTGTTTGTCCTTGACACTTGATTCTATCTCAAAGTTTACAGATGTATCTAAAGAATCATATTCATCACTTACATATGTATTTTTCCAATCGTTTAAAATTTCTTCTGGTATATCACTTACTTTTACATGTTTCTTCGTTGCCTTTAATTGATTCGTTCCATTACTTTTCATTTTAATTTCTAATGGAACGTTCGCACTTAACTGTTGATTATTTCCCCAACTTGGATTTTTTTCATTTGGTAAACTGTCTGGATTCCATATCGTTGCTGGAATCACTCCAACTTTGTCTCCTTTTTTACCTGATACTGGCTTAAATATCAGTTTAAACTCTTTTCTTTCTTTTGGTTTTAATGTGATTTTTTGCATTGTTTGTATTTTGCCATTTGCTTCTATTCTATAATCCTGTATATTTCCATCAACGAACAATAACAATCCTATCGTTGCTACACTTTCATTTTTATTTCCCTGATTTTCCAGATAAAATGGTATTTCTACATCTTTTCCATTGTACTCATAGACATCTTTCTTCTCATTAAGATATCCAAAAGAAATCTGTCCGCTAGACTCTTTTTTTTACATTTTCAATATTTTCATCCTTTTTCTCAAATTTGTTTTCTACCCTTGTTTTATTTCCTGTTCCACAACCTGTTGTCATGATTGCTAAAACTAATAACATATAAATTATTCGTTTCATATATACTCCTTTTTCTGTAAAGAGAGGACACATAGTGTCCTCTCTTTATAATCTCATAACTTATTCTAAAATATTTCAGCTTTATATTTTACAACACTTGTTTTTCCTCGTGCTTCATGAGTAGAAAAAGCTGCTAATTTTTTACTTGTGTTATTAATAGCTCTTATCATCACATTATTTTTTGCATTTGTTTTCGTAGTTGTTGCATTTACAAGTGTCTTTCCTGTAGAATTAACTTGTACGGTCATTTTTGTAATTAATTTTGATGCTGCCTTTTGTGTTTTGGTTGTAGCAGTTACCTGATTTCCACTTTTTGATAATGAATATGTGAAATTTCCATATTCACTAGTATTTACTGTTGACGCTGAAACAGGAACTACACTTCCCATAATACATAATGATAATGCTAATCCTAAAATTGTTTTCTTCATAAAAAACTTCCTTTCATAAATTTTTGTCTTTTGTTTATTTCCAACTACTCTTTCTTATTTTGATAAAGTTCTAATTTTCCTATTATCAAAAAAATAGAAGCAAGTACTGTAAATATTATTTCATACGATGCAATTGCATAATTCATTTTTGAAAAAAACACAAAAAATATAATATTGATTACAATGCTTCCAAATAAAATCTTTCTATTTCTCTTATACTGATAATTTGTTAATATATGATTTTCATTTTTTAATGGTGACCAAATTAAAAATGTAATAATTGCTAATATATATATACTAACCACAATGATATTTTTATATAAATTAGGATAATTATAAAAAATAATCATTACTACCATATATATACCAATCGACATTCCAAAACATACTTCACTATGTTTAGCATGATAACCACCCACAAACGTTCTTAAAGGAACAAAGAATAATAAAAATCCCATAAAGCAGGATAAATCCTTTCCTAAAATACTTATTCCTAAAAGAGATAATAATAAAATCACATTTAACAAAATAACTTCTATTGCATATACATATATATTTCTGTTCTTAATATTAAGTATTTTATTTTTTATCAATACAAAAGTAATATTTTCAGCAAAATATCTGAACATTTATGCTCCTAATTTTCTTCTGATTTGACAAGTTCCCGTGGTATTTTAGGTTCATAAAGTCCAAACCATGAAGTTGTTTCAACCATAATACTTGCTATGGAATTAAGTACTATTTCAATAATATTCATTACCTCTTTTCTCTAATACTATTTATGGAATTCCATTTTCATTTTTGCACTTTTTAAGGCCTTATCCACTACGCAATTAAATATTATCATGTAAATTATATTTAAAATAAAATGTTGTTTATTTTGTATGTTTTTGTGTTTATTTTGTATCTTTATTTCATAAAGAACGCTAAATTATTTTGCACAAAATAAAAATGCCGGTATCTAGCCGACATTTTACTCATATCCTTTATTTAATTTGGAATCAATATTTTGACAACCACCTCGGTGCCTTTTTTATCAATCGAAAACTCTCCTTCATATTTTGTAACAATGCTTTTTACACTTCTGATGCCTATTCCATGAAACTCCTGCTTCTTCTTTGTTGTCTTTAAATTTTCAGAAAAATCTCTGCTATATTGATTGATGATCTTAATTACAAGAAATGTTTTCTCCTGTCGGATTGTCAGATCAATATATGGTTCTTCTTCCCCTTGGCTTGCTTCCATGGCATTATCAATCAAATTCCCTAATATATTTGACATATCTATTTCTCTTACACAACACTTCTTTGGAATTGCTGCATTTACTATAAATGTGATACCTTTTTCCTCTGACAACCTTTGTTTTGTATTAACAATTGCATCCACAACAGAATTTCCTGTTTTTATGTAAAACATCTTTTTCTGAATTAATTCATTTTCACAATTCAGGTATTCTTTTATGCCTTCCATATTTTCATCTGCTGCAAGTTGTCGTAATGCTATGACATGATTTTTATAATCATGGACACTTCTTCGCCATAATTGAAATGCCTGCTCTGTTTCATCTAACGATTTTTGAAGCATGGTATTTTTCATGTCGATTAATTCATTTTTCTGCTGTTGCTCATAACTTTCTCCTGTTTTTATGATAAAATAAAGCACCAAAAGTTCAATCGATATAGAAGTAATAAAAAATATTACAAGAAACAATTCTGTTTCAGGGCTTCTATTTTTTATATTCAATTCCACCATAATATGAAGTGAAACTAATAGAAACGCAGAATAAATACACATAATAACTATATATTTTTTTATAAATATTATTGATTTTCTCAATAACTTACGTATTGTGACTACTGTTAATATCAACAGAAACTTTGACATCAAGATGCACAAAATTCTTGAAAAATTTTGATGATTCAATAAATAGTTTGCATCTACTTGTAAGATCAATGCTGCAAAATATGAAACCGCAAAATCAATGGCAGCTAAAATTACCGCATATATCAATGGAAATACAATACATAATCCTATTTTCGCTTTATATAAAAACAGCTGAAACAATATAATTACAAATAAAACGAGTATGGAATTAACAAATGAAAATATCTCTATTTTATTTAATCCTGCGATCAATAATGCACTAAGTGCTGACCCTGCAAATGCCAAATATTTTCGATCACTGAATTCCTCTTTTGTCAGGAAAATTCCACAAAAAACACAGCACATAAGAATTTCAATAAAACTTGCGATATATTCTATAATCCAAAAAAATACTGTCATACCTGATTACCCCAATAATTCATTAATGTCATTTTCACATTTTTTATTCTGGTTCTGCTTACGATCAACTGCTCTCCATTATCCAATGTAATATCATGATTCGAATATTTACCAATATATTTAGCATTTGCAACACAGCCACTATGAATTTTGATAAAATGTTCATCATTTAATTCTTTGTATAATTCCTTGATTGTTTTCCGCACAAGTAATACTTCTCCATTCTTTAAGTGAATTCCAATCTTTCTTGCCGTTGTTTCATAATACATAATATCTGAATGATTCACTCGAACTTCCGCTTCTTCTGTTTTCACAATCATATAAGAATCCTGCATTTCCTCAAGTCTTTGGTATGCTGCCTTCAAACATGGCATTAATTCTTTTTCGATTCTGTTTTTTCGAATATATCGAAATGGATTATATTCAATCGATTCAAACACATACTGTTCATGTGCTGAAATAAAAATTAATATGATATCTAAATGTTTCTGTCTTAATTTTTTTGCAACCTCAAGTCCTGAAACATCTGGCATATCAATGTCTAGGAATAAAACATCAAAATCTTCTTTTTCATTGTAAATTAAATCTAATACTTTCTTTCCCTCTTTATAAGCGTAAGTTTCAATTTCAATCTTTAACTTGTCAGCTATATGATATAATTCTTTCTGAATCATCTGTAAAGATTTCTGTTCATCATCACATATTGCAATATTTATTCTCATCATAATTCCCTCGTTTTCCTTTTTGTATGAAAGATATTATACCATAAAAAATATAATAATAAAATTAGACTAAACTAGAGACTTACTCCCAAATATTTTAGAACTGTTTATACTTTCTTTAGAATTGTTCATACTTTGTATATTGAATGAAGATGAGATTTTGATATACTTAAAACATAGTTTTTCATATATATTTTTTAATCCTCTCTTTTCAGAAAAGCAACCGCTCACAAGATTTGTGAGCGGTCTTTTTATTGTTAGGCTTTAACCTTCAACATACACACCCACTAGTGGTTTCGATCACTGAATTTATTGAATATTATAAAAATGGTTATCTGTCGGCGACCGTAGGAACACGTCTGCACTTAGCGAGTGGATGGTCGTAAAGACCATTCAGGAGCTTAGTACAGCTACGTGTGAGTCGAGCGAGAGCGCGTCGCAGACAGATAACCATTTTTATAATATTCAATAAATTCAGTTTATCAAACTATATTTTATACAGGGTATGCTTCTTCATTTCCTTCTGTAACATCAACTTTCTTTTCCTGTGCATCGCGATATTTAAAATACTCTGTAGCAACCTGAGGGAATAAAGCGTAACTTAATACATCTTCATCCTGTTCTTTATAAGCTGCTACCTCCTTTTCTTGTTCTTTTGTATTTTATATCGTGGCATTCCATCGGAATTTCCTATGATATAAAGTTAAAAAAGGGCCTGCCTATCCTACGGATAGGCAGACCCTTTTGTCATGCTTTACTTTAAAAATATATGATCTAAAATTAAAATAATCCTTCTTCATTAAAATAATCGATTCTCATCGCATGACGCACATCTTTCATTGTTTCCTGTGCTTTTGCTCTTGCGGCTTTTGTTCCTTGCTGAAGAATCTCTGCAACTTCTGGAAGTTTTGCTTCCCACATCTTTCTTCTCTCACGGATTGGTTCTAATTCTGCCTGAAGCACTTTGTTTAAGAACTTCTTCACCTTGACATCTCCAAGTCCTCCACGCTGATAATGGGCTTTTAATTCATCTAAGTTATTGTATTCTGGCCAGAATTCTTCAAAGTATTCTGGTTTACAGAACGCATCTAAGTAGATAAATACTGGATTACCTTCTACCTGTCCTGGATCTTCAACCCTTAAATGATTTGGATCTGTAAACATGGACATTACTTTCTTCTTGATATCCTGTGGTTCATCAGATAAGTAAATACAGTTTCCAAGAGATTTACTCATCTTCGCTTTTCCGTCGATTCCTGGAAGTCTTAAACATGCCTGATTGTCTGGCAGTACGATCTGTGGGTCTGTTAATGTCTCTCCATATACAGAGTTAAACTTGTGTACGATCTCTTTGCACTGCTCTACCATTGGCATCTGATCTTCTCCTGCTGGTACGACCGTTGCTCTAAATGCAGTGATATCTGCTGCCTGACTAATCGGATATGTGAAAAATCCAACCGGAATGCTTGCTTCAAAATTCTTCTGTTTGATCTCTGCTTTTACTGTTGGGTTACGCTGCACTCTTGCAACTGTAACTAAGTTCATATAGTAGAAAGACAGTTCTGTAAGTTCTGGTACCATAGACTGAATAAAGATATTGACTTTCTCTGGATCTAACCCACATGCAAGATAATCAAGTGCTACCTGCATAATGTTCTGTCTTACTTTCTCTGGATGTTCTGCATTATCTGTTAATGCCTGGGCATCAGCGATCATGATATAAATTTCGTCGAATTTACCAGAATTCTGCAGTCTCACTCGTTCTTTTAAAGATCCTACATAATGTCCAACATGCAGTCGTCCCGTTGGTCTGTCTCCTGTTAATATTACCTGTTTCATTATTTTCTCCTTTTCCGCTTTCCGTATAGACTTTGTACGTCTTCTCTTATGATCTATACTTTTATATTTTATTGTAAAATCAAATGCGTAAAGTGTCAATATTTCATTGTGAAAAGATTTTTGCGTGTCCGCACTAGAAAGACATTCATTTCTGTAAAAAAGACATTTTGTATTGACTTAAGGAACAAAAGTAAATATAATAGATGAGATTGATTCTTTATTTTTAAGAAAATATGATGTAAGTATCAAAATATCACTTAAAAATAAAAAAATAATGAAAGAAGGAATTTTTAAAATGAAAAACTTATTACAAAAGTGGAATAGCTTAAGTCTGATCGTAAGAATCTTAATCGGTCTGATCATCGGTGCTATTCTTGGTGTAGCTGCTCCAAAAGCAACAGGGCTTGCTCTACTTGGAGATTTATTTGTTGGTGCTCTTCGTGCTGTAGCCCCAATCCTTGTATTTGTACTTGTCATTGCTTCTTTAGCAAATTCTAAGAGCAACGGTGCAAAAAATATGCGTATTGTTATCATCCTTTATATGCTAACAACTTTTATTGGTGCTGTTGTCGCAGTATGTGGAAGTTTTCTCTTCCCAATCACATTACGTCTTGGAAAAGCTGCTACATCTGAAGCCGCTCCTCCAACGGGTGTGTTAGAAGTATTAAAGAACTTATTAATGAATATCGTATCAAACCCTGTTGATTCCCTTGTAAAGGCAAACTACATCGGTATCCTTGCATGGGCTGTTGTTTTTGGACTTGCATTAAAAGCTGCAACTCCTGGAACTAAAAAAGCTCTTCATGATATCTCTGCTGCAGTTACAAAAGCTGTACACTGGATCATCAACTGTGCTCCATTTGGTATTCTTGGACTTGTATATAACACTGTATCTACAAACGGATTAAGCATCTTTACTGATTATGGTAAACTTCTTGCCCTATTAGTTGGATGTATGTTATTTACTGTATTTGTAACAAACCCAATCATCGTATTTAGTATGCTTCGCAGAAACCCATATCCACTGATCTTAAAATGCTTAAAAGAAAGTGGTTTAACAGCATTCTTTACAAGAAGTTCTGCTGCAAACATTCCTATGAACATGGCTCTTTGCGAAAAACTGGGATTAAATGAAGATAACTATTCTGTATCTATCCCTCTTGGTTCTACGATCAACATGGATGGTGCTGCGATCACGATCACAGTTATGTCTCTTGCAGCTGCTCATACAATGGGTATCTCTGTTGATATTCCTACAGCGATCATCTTAAGTGTCTTAGCTGCTGTTTCTGCATGTGGTGCTTCTGGTGTTGCTGGTGGATCCCTGCTGTTGATCCCTCTTGCATGTTCTTTATTTGGTATCTCAAATGATGTTGCCATGCAGGTTGTTGGTGTTGGATTCATCATTGGAGTAGTACAGGATTCTGTTGAAACTTGCTTAAACTCTTCTTCTGATGTATTACTTACAGCAACTGCTGAGTTATATCAGAGAAGAAAAGCTGGGGAAGATATTGTATTGATCCCTAATAAATAAAAACTTATGAATAAATAAAATTTGTGGAAATATATAAAAAATAGATTGTTTCCCTTGGACCCACTCTCGTTCAGATTCGCACGTAGCGGACACTAAATTCGACAGCGACGATGAATCGTCACTGCTCATTAAGTGCCGACGAGCTCATATGGTCCAAGGGAAACAATCTATTTTTTATATATTTAAATTTTGTTTATTGATAAGCTGTAGGTATGAGTGACTGCTCATGAGTATTGGATTTTAACTTTAGTTTTATAATAAAATAAAGATTTTAAATGCTTGTTCTCATTCCCAGAGTACAATGTTCTAAAAGTTTTTCACTATTTATGATTTCAATTTGTCTCCTTGATAAGAGAAGCTCTCGCCATTGTTACAAGATCTGCTTTGTCTGCTTGTAAAACACTTTCTGCAATTTCAACATCATTGATTCTTCCTACTGCGATCACTGGAATATCTACCACTTTTTTGATCTCTGCTGCATTTTCTACATATGCTGCTCTTGGAACAACAGATGGTGGAATGATCACATGTGTGGATGCATAAACACCCTGTGAACAATGAATACAATCTGCTCCTGCTTCCTCTACCAGTCTTACAAGTATCTTAGATTCCTCGATTTCTAATCCACCTGGGACATATTCAACCGCTGACATTCTGTATAAAACTGGATAATCTTTTCCGCATTTTTCCTTAATATTCTCAATGATCTCCATTGCAAATCTTGCACGGTTTCGGATCGTTCCTCCGTATTCATCACTTCTCTTATTGGAAAAAGGAGAGGCAAATGCTCCAATCAGATATCCATGTGCCCCATGAACTTCAACTGCATCAAATCCAGCTTCTTTTGCTCTTCTTGCGCAATCTCTGAATTGCTCAACCAGTTCATGAATTTCTTCTACTGTCATTTCTCTTGGTGTCTCTGGCATTGTTGGATCTTTTAACGCGGAAGGTCCGACTGGCTGTTCTCCTGTGATCGCACTGCTTGTCTCTCTTCCTGCATGATAAATCTGTGCTGCGATCTTTCCACCTGCTTCATGAATTCTTCTTGTTAACTCCTTATAGCTTTCAATCTGTCCATCTTCCCATAATCCAGGAAGCTTTTTAAATCCACCTGCAGTTGGTGTCACTGCATAATCTTCTGTGATGATCAGTCCCCCTCCACCTTTTGCTTTATATTCATGATAGGCAATAAATTTCTCTGTTGCCATTCCATCCTCAGAACAATAGTTTGTTACCATTGCTGATACGACCATACGGTTTTTAAGCTCCATCTGATTGATTTTAAACGGTTCAAATACTTTCATTTTACTGCTGCTCCTTCCTTTCATATCCGCTATCCTTTTGATAACTTTACTATAGTCTGATTCCTGGAATTGTTCTCCCTCATATGAGGGAGAAACGAAAAAAAGTAGTTATACCAAACATTTTTGTTTCATACAACTACTTTTGTTTATATTATTCATTTTTCTAATAAATTAAAATTCTTTTTTTAGCATAATTCCTTCAGCTATTTTCAATGACAGGAACCAAATGACAATGGAAATTATATAGATAGAAGCCCATAGTGTAATATTTTTTAAATACATTTGATTCATCACGATGTCAATCAGCTCAATCCCTGCCGTTTCAAACATTTTGAAAAAGAAGATAACAACAAAAACAATCCCTCCGATCATAGCTGCTAACGCGATTCTTCCCTTCTCTGCTTCATATTTTAATAGAAAAGGAAGGGCCATTGATTGAAAAATCAATAGCATTGGAATATTGAGTAAGACTGCCATCACAATTTCTTCTGACCTCATTAACAATGTACCTTTTGCTGCTGTAACGATGACTACTAACAATATACCTCCAATGACTGTTATCATTCCCCAAAAGAGGCTAAACAGATATTTTTCTCTTGTATATTCTTTTCTGCTAAATGGAAGCGTAAATAAAAACGCATTGCCATTATCAAATGTATCGTAACTGATCGTACTGATTGCTGTCATGATTGTAATCACAGACGTATAGGTAATTGCAAATGATATTTGATCCGTAGCGATTAAGATTCCTGCTGCAACTAGCCAGATCACTGCCAGATTTTTTTGTTGTGATGAGATTAATCTGATGTCTTTTGTCCATAATCCTTTCATCTTCTACACCCCCTGTATCATTAATGTAATGATCTGATCGATCGTTCCTTTTTCTACCACGATCTTTGGATAATTCTCCAGATAAAATTGTTTCTGGTCTGTAAGACATGCATATCCATAGGATTCTTTCTTCATTTTTATTATATATTGTGGATCTAGTGTTTTTGACTGTTCTTCATCAACCTTTAAGATCGCATAATTACTTAATAACCGGTCTGTTTCTTCGTGCAAGATGATATTTCCTTCATTGATCATATAAATATTATCACATAAGGTTTCAAGATCTGTTGATATATGAGAACTTACAAGAATCGAACGTTCTTCATCTTCTTCCATATATTCTCTTAACATATCAAGCATCTCATTCCTTGCCATGACATCAAGCCCTGCCGTTGGTTCATCTAAGATTAATAGTTTTGCTTTGTGGCAGATTGCTGTAATTAACTTTAATTTTGCTTTCATTCCAACAGAAAACTGTTCTAGTTTTTTGTCTGTTGGCAACTGATATTTCTCTATATAGTTTGTAAATAACTGTTCATCAAATGCTTCATATGTATTTTTTAGAATATCCTTGATGTCTTTTACTGTAAGATATCTGCTAAAACCAGAATCAGAAAGTACGACACCGATCTGTTCCTTATCCTCTGGTTTTATATCCTTGACATTCTTTCCAAAAATCTGAATATCTCCTCCATCTATGTAAATCAATCCAAGCACTGCCTTTAAAGTTGTGCTTTTTCCAGATCCATTCGGACCTACAAACCCAGTGATCATCCCCTCTTTTACTTTCATGGAACAGTTGAGGGTGAAATTCTTATATTGTTTCTTTAATTTATCAATTTTTAACATACCTTATCCCTCCAATATTAACTCAAACAAGGTTTTGATATCTTCATCACTGATGCCAAAACGCCTTCCTTTTAGAATTGCTTGTTCTAAGTCCTGTTCTACTTCCTTCTTTTGCTCTTCCATCATCAACTCCGTGTTCGCCGCTGTCACATAGCTGCCTTTTCCATGAATCGTTACTGTAAAGCCTTCTCTTTCCAGTTCATCGTAAGCTTTCTTTACCGTTAAAGCACTGATCTTTAATTCCTTTGACAATGCCCGGACAGATGGCAGCTGGTCATTCTGCTTTAATTCTTGCTTTCGGATCATTGTTTTGATCTGGTCTATGATCTGCTCATAGATTGGAACCATGGATGATGTGTTGATTATGATCTTCATTTTGTATCATCCTCCTTTACTTATAAACAGTATATAACAGTATCAAACTGTTGTCAACTGTTATATGGTGTTTGTTTTAAAATAAATAAAAAATAGAGTTATTGCATTATCATAATAAAAGTTCAAAAAGAACTATAGATAACGCAATAACTCCATTTTTATGTTTAAATTTTATAATTTAATAATATTCTTCTACATATTTATCAGCAACTTCTTTATCCAAAGAAAAGTCCTCCATGATATTTTTTATTGTATCTTCTCTTGATGCTTCCATCTTCTTATAAATTTTAATTGCACCCTCTACTCTTCCTTCTATCCTTCCTTTCTCTCTTCCTCTTTCTTCTAAGGCCTTGCACATATTCAACTCAACTCCTTCCTGTTCTAATTTCAATGAATCCTCCCCATAATATATACAAATCGTAACAATCGGATGCAACCGATCTGTCTTTTGAAATTTTGATAAGAATTCATGTTTTGTCTTATAATTCTTATATTTTTTATTCTTGGCTTCCAGTTCCTTATATTCCTTCAAATAACTGAAAGCATCTCCTATCATATGCCTTAACGGCATTGCGTAATGTATCTTAGATTGATTTTCAAGTCCTAAAATCACATAATCAACACCATTTCCGTTTAAAACAATCTAATTTTAACCAACGTTCCTTCGGGTATAAATAAACACAAAAATAGAGATGGAAATTCATTTTTCGTACTCCCATCTCTATTTATACTTGATGAATTACCGTATTTTCAACTTAATTCTTCTCATCCATCAATCCAAACTGTATCGTCACACAAGTAGCAATGATCAATCCAAACATATAAAATGAATATTTTAACACATTAAGTGGTGACACATCTGCGAGTGCCGTGATCATTAACATACCTCCATCATGTGGCATCAATGAGATAAATGCACAGGCAAAGATATCTACCAGACTGGCAAGTCTCTTTGGTGCAATCTTGTATTTTTCACCGATTTCTTTTGCAATCGGACAAGTAACAATAATAGCAATCGTGTTATTTACCATTGCTGCAGAAAGAATTCCTGACATCAGCCCGATTCCATATTCTGCACCACGTCTATTCTTGATCTTGCCACTAATCGCTCCTACCAGCCACTCAACTCCGCCATATTCGCGAACAATACCAATGATTCCAGATACCAAGATCGCAACCATACTGATACTAAACATATCACTCATACCATTTCCAATTGCCTGAATCCAGTCAAAAAATCCGCAGCTTCCCACACAAAATCCGATAATACCTGCAGAGAGGATTCCTACAAAAAGTACAACTGCAACGTTAATCCCCATCAATGCTGCTCCAAGAACGATAAGATATGGAAGGACTTCAATGATATTGTAACTTCCTGCCTTGATTGCTCCACTTCCAGTACCTCCGACCACTGAATAAAGGATCATTGCCACGATCGCAGCCGGTAATGCGATAAAGAAGTTCATCTTAAACTTATCTTTCATCTCAGAACCGCATCCTTCTGCTGCTGAGATCGTTGTATCAGAGATCATGGAAAGGTTATCTCCAAAATAAGAACCTCCGATCACTGCTGCTCCAACGATCGCAACATTTAAGTGTGCTCCCTGTGCCACATTGATCGCGATTGGTGCCATTGCTGCAATGGTTCCCATGGATGTTCCTATCGATGTTGCCATTATCATTTGTACACATATTGTTCTGGTCGTTACTACTAAAAGAATACATTTCTGTATCTTTTTCCTTTTGTTCATATGCTTTAGCTACAAATTTTTTTTTAGCTTCTTTTATTTCATCCTGTATTCCTGTTTTATATATAAAAGTAATCTTATATGGATCTTTATTACCATTTTCATCAAAACCACCTACAATGGCTTTTTCAACTATACTTTCAAAAACAACTCTATCAAATTCTTCCAGAATCGGATTGTTCATTATATTCTTTCTAAATTCACTAATTCTGTTAGAAATATTATCTTTTTCATCTAATTGTTTCTTAAGATATTTTAACTCATTCTTTTTATTTAATAAAGTAGTTTTTAATAATCTTTCATTTTCTTCATAAATATCTTGGGGTATTGTTCCATTCAAATATTCATTTAATAATTTATTTCTTCGCACCTTAATCTTTTGAATTGATTCATCTGTCTGTTTAATTGCCTCTTCTATTTTTTCTTTTTTTAAAATTGTTTTTATTTTTGCTAATAAATCTTCTAAGACATCTTGCTTATTATCACATAACCTATTATAAGATTCTACAAAAGCTTCTTCTAAAACACTTTCAGAAATTGCTTTTGCATTTGGACAATATTTCACTCCCTTCCTACATGGTTCTGAACAATACCATACTGCTTTAGAATATTTTGAATTACTGTGCCATTGCTTTCTTACTAAATTTTTTCCGCAATAACCACATTTTAGCATAGAACTAAATGCATATCTTCTATTGATTACAACTTGATCTGTTCCATTAGCAAGTTTCTTTGTACTTTTAGCCTTACGTAATTTCTGTGCTTTATCAAAAATTTCTTTTGAAACAATCGGTTCATGATGGTCTATTACATAATATTTATCTTCCTCTCCATTATTATGTAATCTTCGTTTTGAAATAGGATCAATCGTAAAAGTCTTCCCTTGCAACATGTCCCCTTTATATTTCTCATTTTTTATGATACCTAGAACGGTTGGTGCTGACCATTCAACATTGTTTATCGTAAAAATTCCTTTTTTATTTAGTTCATTAGCGATCACTCTTCCTCCTGCCCCTTCTAAATATCTATTGAAAATATACCTTACCGCTGTTGCTTCTTCTTCTACAATTTTTAGCTGCCTTGTTTCTTTATCAACCTCATATCCAAAACAACGATGGGATCCTACCATTTCACCTCTTTTCATTTTCATCTTAAGTCCTTTTTTCACATATGCAGAGGTATTTTCTACTTCTTGTTGTGCTACAGAACTTAAAATTGTTGTCAAAAATTCGCCGTCTTTTAACGTATTAATTTTTTCAACTTCAAAATAAACTGCCACGTTCATTTCTTTTAACATTCTGACATATTTCAATGTGTCTAATGTATTTCTTGCAAATCTTGGTATACTTTTCGTTATAATCATATCGATTTCGCCATTTGTACAATCTTCTATTAATCTTTTAAAATCATTTCTTTTTTTTACATTCGTTCCTGTGATTGCTTTATCCGCATAAATCCCAACAAATTCCCACTCATCATTTTTTTCAATTAAATCTGTATAGTACTTTATCATAGAATTATAACTTTTGATTTGATCTTCACTGTCTGTGCTAACTCTACAATATGCGGCAACTCTCAATTTACGAACTGTTTTACGAAAAGCTCCTAAAGCTACTTTATTTCCTTTTATAAATTTGATTTCCATTTTTTATCCTTTGACATATTATAATGCTACACATTTTAACGAACACAATTTTTCACGTCAAATAACTAAATCTGACACAATTTTATACTCTTCCATTAATTTCTTTTTTATCTTTTCATACTCCTTTTCATTAATTAATTCTTTTCTTAATAATTGTTTTAACATAGCTATTTGCATGCTATATTTTAATATTTCATCTTCTTCCATAAATCAATTCCTTCCTATTAAATAAAATATTAATCCTACAAGCATCCCTGGAACCAGGACCGCATTGGAATCTCACCATCTCTATGGACTGATCTGTATCAGAAGTATCATTATTTAAAGGCAACATCTTCGCCAAAGATTTTCCATTTTCTTTTTACAATCAGATATTTATTCGCTCCGATTCATCTTCTTCAACTTTGCGCCACCGTGGCGCAAAGTACATCAAATGAATAATTCATCATCATGGCGTATCCATTGAAGGGCTTTGTTGTCTTACACGTCTTGTAGGATTATATTTAGTTATCAATGTACCATTAAGGGAATTTTTCCCTTCTACATATATCTCGATCTGATTTACCTATATGTTCGGTTTTTCAACGTATTTTTTAAAGAAATTAATTCTTCCATTTTTTGTTTTATTTTTCTCTTTATCTGTGTTATATTGGCTATATATCATAAACAGATGTTCGAAATGGAGGTACTGACTACGGCTAAGTTAAATAAAATCAAACAAGATACTATATTAAAAAATTTTTGGAAAAACAATGACCGATTTGCTGATCTTTTTAATACTTTCTTATTTAATGGCAAAGAAATATTAAAACCTGATGATCTAACAGAAGTAGATACTGATGTTTCTTCCATGTTAAAATTCAATGGTCATGTTGAAACTGTCCAAAAAATATTAGATGTAGTAAAAAAGACAGCTTATGGAATCGACTTTATGATTCTAGGTCTTGAAAATCAATCTCATATTCATTATGCAATGCCATTACGTCATATGATAGGGGATGCATTTTCTTATCAAAAGGAGTATAATGAGATTGTAGCTAAGAATAAAAAAGAAAGAAACTTTGCTTCTACGGATGAATTTTTATCAAAATTCAGAAAAACAGATCGTCTGCATGGAATGGTAACGCTTTGCATATACTATGGCGAAAAGGAGTGGGATGGTCCACTTTCATTAGTTGATATGTTAGATATTCCTGATAAGTTAAAATTTATTTTTTCTGATTATAAGTTTAATCTTATCCAAATGCAGTCTTGTAACAATTTACATTTTCATAACTACGATATAAATACTGTATTTGATCTTAGCAGTTCTATTTATAATCGTGATTATGAGAAAATCAACAAATTATACAAAAATCAACCAATTTCTCCAGAACTTGCACTGGTAGTTGGAGCAATTACAGAATCCCAGGAACTTATTGATCACGCTTTAGAGAATGAGAAGAAAGGGGCGATTAATATGTGTACCGCTTTAGAAGAACTAAAAAAAGAGGGCGTGCAGGAAGGTCTGCAAGAGGGCGAAGTAAAAGGAATTATTCAAACTTGTAAATTATTTAATCCAGATCAAGAAGCTGCCCTTAAGCTTATCATGGATAAATTTTCTTTATCACAGGAAACAGCTCTTGATTATATTAAAAAATATTGGTAATCAGGACCACCCGTCCAACGGGTGGTTTGCTCTAGGGCTATAAGCCCTTATGACTACTAGGCCAGCGTCTCAAGGCGCTGGCCTTCTCTTGACTCGTCGCTACCCCTTAAGGGGTATTGTTACTACTTGGCATTACCCCTTAAAAGAGTCTTCATATTCTTTTACACTTAACTTATCCATTGCAATGTCATGTTTTTCTTGCTCTTGAATATATTTTTTTATTGTAGCCTCGTTTAGTCCTACTGTACTTACATAATATCCTTCTGCCCAGAAATGACTATTTCCAAATCTATACTTTAAATTTGCGTGTCTATCGAATATCATAAGTGCACTTTTTCCTTTTAAATATCCCATAAATGAAGATACACTAATCTTCGGTGGAATACTTACCAGCATATGTATATGATCTGGCATTAGATGTCCTTCTATAATTTCGACACCTTTATAGCTACACAACTGCTTAATAATATCCGCTTTATATTGATTGTAAATTACTTTTCGTCTATACTTTGGTGTGAAGACGATATGATATTTGCACATCCATTTCGTATGTGCGAGTGAATATTCTTTCTTCGCCATAAATTACCTTTCCTTTCTACAATGTAGCCTGAACAACTTTATTGTAAACCGAAAGGTAATTTTTTGTATAACAACCGACGCGCACCCGCATAGCGGGTGGTTTAATGCTGAATGGAATTCCTTTTTTCGGAGCCGCGAAAAACTCCATCCCATTCAGCAGGCTAAAGCCCATAATTAAAAAGGGACACTTTGCGCCACGGTGGCGCAAAGTTGTCCCTTTTATTGATTTTATTTATGTTGTCTCATATTTAAAAATTATATACTCTGTACATTAACATCATTCAATTATATTTAGTATTAGCATTGGATTATTCAAAGCAGAACACAACCGTTCTCGTTCTTTACGCCCCATATATATAAACTCCATAATATCATTGAATTCTTGAGCTTCCAATGTATTGTCCTGAATTATTCCATTTTTTCTATAATGTGGTAGTGCACTTTCAAAATCAGAATACAATACACCGCTACGATTAATCATTTCTCCTACTTGATTTACTTTTTTCTTACATAACTGATACATATTTATTTCTACATCTTTTTTTGATATTAAATATTGTAATTCTATGTTATTATTAAAGTTTTCAGAATATGCAGATATAAGCATTAAAGACTCTTTATTATCTTCAACCCATTTTTCTGCTGTTTGAACATCACAGGCCTTTAATGTTGCTAATACCAATTTGTCAATAATGCACCTATTCTCTGGATATTTTCCATATAAAAATATTAGAACTTTATATCGTATTATTGGGGGTAAAATAGAAAACGAATACATAACTTCCGTATTTGTACCAAATTCATATTTCTCAAAATAATTAATAAACAAATATGATAAAAGATCAAATATACCATCCATTGCTATATTAAATTCCTTATCTGTAACTTCACCACGATATTGAGTATGTGTAGTTTTGTTTCCTTCCTCTTTTAATTTTTTGACTGCATTTTCTACTACTTCATGATTTTGCAATGTTTCTATATGTTTTCTTATTCTTTTATCTCCCAACATTATTTTTTCTTTTGGATTAATATCTAAAATTTTCCGAATAATTATCTCTGCATACTGTCTTAAAGTGGAAATTTTTCCTCTATAAGATGTTGATGTATAAAAAATATCTCCAATTAAATCATTTGCCAATATTTGATATTGTTCATTGTTGAAACATGCCACTTTTTATTCCTCCCATCCTTATACATTTTTTGATTATAATACTTATTTTTTCATTGTATCACAAAATAGGAACAATAAATTTCGTTTTTATCCATTGCTCCTATTTTTCATATTCATTTCTTACAGTTTTTACATATATTTATTATTAGTTATTTTCCTTGCGACAGATTTAACTTCTTGAACAACAGTAGCATCCCATTTTTCAGAACATTCTTCTACTTCATGTGCTAACACTTTTCCCAACATAATAATTTTATCAATCTCTCCTGAATTCTCTTCATTTAATTTTATAGATATAATATCATTTTCTTCTATATCAGAAGCTTTATGAACTTCTTTCATTACCGCTGTTGTATCATTTTCTTTTGCTATTACTTGAACAATTGCTTTTTCATTTTTAGCCATATCCTTACCTCTGCTTTCCAATTTTATTTATACTATTTCTATTTCCTAGCCATAGCATACCACAATAATCAATTTTTGCATAACTACTTTGCGCCACCGTGGCGCAAAGTTATTATTTTATCTATAAATTTAATAAAATTCATCCATTTTCCCAATATTTAGATTAATAGTATTTTGTACTTTCTGTCACATTATATTTATCTACTATGAAAAGAGAACTTTACGCCACGGTGGCGCAAAGTTCCCTCTTTTAATTTCCAATCTTAAAATTCAAAGTCTTAATCAATAATTTAGTCTGTAATCTTCGTTTTAAAGTTTCATCTACACAATAATGGATCTGTCCATATTCATCATACATTTTTCTTCTTGATAAATTGTCAATGTATCCATCATAGTGTTTTAAAACTTCTTCAACCGCATCAACATCTCCTTTTGTTGCTTCTTTAATTGTTTCAAATGGTAATAAATTGTACTGGAATTCACATTTCTGACTCATCTGCTTTTTCCTCCATAACATCCTTTAATATTTCCAAGGATCGTTTTCGATGTTCATTTACTGTGCTTCGAACTAATTTCATCTTTCTCGCAATCTCCGCATCACTCATTCCCATAAAATAAGATAATAAAATTACATCTCTTTTTCTCTTTGTTAATGAAGTTAAAGCTTCTGCTATTAACACATCTTTTACTTCAATATCGTAATTTAATACCTGAAACTTATAACTCTCTAAATCATATTCATCATATGTAGCCAACTGATCCAACTCCTTCTGGGATAATTCCGATAACATAACTTCATTTTTGCGTAAATATTCCATATGTCGTATGTAATCTATTTTTTCTCCTTTTAATGCTAGTTTGCATAACCGATCAAATTGGTGCTGAATCGTTTCCTCAAATTGTGAAGGAGATTTCCCCATAAAAGTTCACCTCCTTCCCATTTGGATAAGGTTCAGAGTGAATTTCTTGCTCACTCCTACTCCCGATTAGATATATCCAAATGTTCGGTTTAGATAAGTTTTTATATGTTTTTGTAAAAAAAAAGCGTTCGGACCATCACTTCGATTAATCCAAAACGCTTTTTCTCCACTTCTGTTTTGTGTTCTTTATGGAATTTTCTTTTATAAAATTTATTTTTTTGTAAGATGATATTCTCATCAATTACACAAATTTATTCGGCATATCCATTCGGATGGGTACTATGCCATTTCCAAGCTGTAGATATGATATCTTCCAGACTATTAAGTTCTGGTTTCCATCCTAATACTTCTTTTGCCTTATCACTGGATACAATTAAGATATCTGGAACACCTGCTCTTCGTTTCTCTTCCACTGCTTTAATTGGAAGACCTGTTACTTTTCTCTCAGTTTCAATAACTTCTTTCACTATGAATCCACCTCCATTTCCAAGATTGAAAATATTGCTTTCTCCACCATTGATCAGATATTTCACTGCTAAAAATATGTGCCTGCGCTAAATCAGTTACATGAATATAATCTCTCACACATGTTCCATCTTTTGTATCATAATCCGTTCCAAAAATGCTAATATGATCTCTCTTACCATTTGAAGCCTACAAAATCAATGGAATCAAATGTGATTCTGGATTATGTGCTTCCCCTATCTTTCCACTTACATGCGCTCCGGCCGCATTAAAATATCTTAAAGAAATAAATCTTAATCCATGTGCTGCTTTGCCAACCCACTTAAACACTTTTCCATAGAATCTCTTTCTATACATTTTTCCTGCAGTCACGAAACTCTAATTAATCACTTTAAATCACGTTATCATGTCATGATTCATCAATACCTGCTTGAATTACGCATAAAAGAGTCTTGTGAATTGTTAAAAATTCGAATCTTTTGATTAAAGAAATAGAAATTCAGTATGAATTTCTATTTCTAGACCCTAATTATTATTCAAAGACTTTCAAAAAATGTATCATCGTTCTCCTGTGCAGTATCAAACTTCTTTAATCTTATAACAAAATATTACTATTTATTTTATCACAAATTACTATTAATATAATAAATCAAAAAATCAGAAAATCTACATTAACAAAGAAATAGGACTTGGCACATTACTACTTATACGCCAAGCCTCATTTCATTGAAATCCATTATTTTCTATTAAATATTTTCTTTAATATATTCAATATAAAAATCATCAAAATTAATGAAAAAAAATAGTATTCTATTAACTGCAACAGAAAATCTAATATCAACACTTTGTATCGTTCTCTATTTTAATACCTTATTAAAAATTCTGTTATCTTTGGAGTATTTAAAAGATTGTATATATGAATTATCATAACTTTCTCCTTATTGCCTATACTAATATTTTCACCCATTATAATTAAATTCTGCATATATAGTAGTTGGCATTCCATATATTGATTTAAAATGAACCTTTGCATTATATTTTACTCCCAATGTTCTCATACTATCTAAATAACTATATTGTACCTTTCCGATATTAGTTAAAGACACATTATCTGCATTTGCTGCTGCTTTACGAATAATAGATGAGCTTTTTGCTCTAACAATTTTCTTTCCATTAATTGTATATGTTGCTTTAATCTTATAATACTGTCCTAACGCATCACAGTCTTTTTTATAAGTTACTGTCTTAGTACTTCGTGTACTTAATACATTTAATGTATTAGATTCCATTATATTGTTAATTAAGCGCTCTTTAATATAATTTTGTGTATCCCTCTCTTGTTTTATAAGTTCTTCTGCCTGAACTTTAAACTGATCTAACGATATTTCATCTTCATCTATATAATCTATTGGTAAATCCATTCCATATTTTTCATTAAGTTCTTTCCATACCATTTGATATTGATCCTGTGTCGCAGCAAATGTATTAATACTACCAGCCAATACTGTTATTATTAAAGTTAATGCACAAATTATTTTTTTCATTATATCTTTCTCCTTATTGTATACCATTGTCCTTATCCGCAATTACAGATTCTAAAAAAACAACATATTCTTCGAATTGTTTTATACCAGTTTCTGTTATTTGATACTGTGTTACACCTTTCCCATTTATTAGTTTTTTTTCAGATTTAATATACTCCCACCCTTCTAATTTCTTCAACTGTACACTCAAATTACCATCTGATGCATTTGTTAAGTTTTTTAATTCTGTGAAAAACAATTTTTTTGAAATTAGGTTACTTATAATCTGTAATCTGAGTTTAGAACAAAAAGCTTCCTGTATTTGATATCCTTTCATTCTGCACTATATCCTCTTTCAATTATGATCATTTTTTTCTTATAGACTTTGCTAATATCATATATCCAATGATAATCACAAAAGAATAATACAAATCTTGATAGTGTATCGTTATATTTTCTATTGATAATTCTTTATCTATAGAAAATGCTATCAAATAAACTGCTAAATTAATTAAAGCATATACAATATACATTTTATTATCACGCACAAAACTAACAATCAAAAATGATACACTCAATAGTATGATTGATGAAAATACCTCTAAATTCATCAGCATTTCCATCATTTTATCAACTTGAAAAGCTTCATTACTCGAAGCAAATGAGCTAATAATCCCTGCAATCCATAAAATTACTGGTATCACAACTACACCAATTCCGTAAATATATAGTATTGTCTGATAATATTGATTGGCATTACTTTTTTCCTCTTTATATATTCGTAAGATATAATATACCAAATACATAAAACATATTATTCGAATAATATACATCTCTGGTAGCAATCTTTGATATAAACTAGCAATTAAACTAAACACAATTGTTATAAGATTAATAATTGCATAATTTTTAAAAAATTGTCCCAATTTATCAATTGGATTCTTAGCTCCATCAATCGCAGCTCGAATGATTCTAAAATCTTCTTCATAACTTTTATTTTCCATTTTCTCACCTCCTCTTTATTTTTTTAAGTAACTTTATTTTTTAAAGCATATGTTATTATATTTCATTTATATTTTTTTATCAATACATTTTATTTACTCATTTCCATAATAGATTATCTATTATCAAGTAATTCTAAATAAAAATTTAACTCGGAAAACAAGCAATACCTTTGTTCTCCTTTATAATATCGAATTTCTTTAATCTTGTAAATCAATATTACTATTTTTTTCTATGTATTGTTTTTCTATATACATAGTGTTATAATTAAGTATATAAAAATTTTTATTAAATGATGGAGAAAATAATGGCAAAGAAAAGTTTTTATAAAATTGAAATGTTATTTTTGAAAGTTCTAGAACAAGAAGACTGTTATGGATATCAGCTAACACAATCTATACAAGATATCACAAACGGACAAATCAAAATCGCAGAAGGTACCATGTATCCAATTCTTTATAAATTACAAGACAAAGGTTACATCTCTGATCGACAAGTCAAGGTTGGAAAACGCCAAACCAGAGTTTACTATCATTTAGAGCCTGCAGGAAAAGAATATCTTTCTCAGTTAACACATGATTATTATCAAATGATTGATGCTATTCAAGCTGTCTTAGGGCCTAGAATTTAAAACAGTATATCAAAAAGTGAGGAGAACATTATGACTATAGCACGTAAATATATCCGACAATGCCGTACATTATTTCCTGTTTACGGAAAATCAGAGCGAACTTTTTTAAATCGATTAAAAGTTCAAGTAAATGAGCATTTAGATTTATTTCCAGATTTAAGCTATGAAAAATTAGTAGAACAATTTGGAACACCAAAAGAAGTTGTTATGGAATACTATGCTAACGCTGATGACGATTATCTATTAAAAAGAATGAATTTTGTCAAACATGTTCGTATCTTTTTATCTGTAATCGCATTTGCACTCATCGTATTCTTTGCATATCGTTCTTACGTGATTTACGAATCTTTTCAAGAAATTAAAGATTCTAAAATCATTTATCAAGAACAAAGTCCAATAAAAGAGTTACCACAGAAGTAATCACGGAGGAAATTATCATGAAAAAAACACTTATTCTACTTTTTAGCTTTTTATTTATTTTTGCTTCTACTTTTCCTGTAAAAGCTTCTGAGATTCAATCTATAAATTCTACAAATATTATTGAAATTTTTGATGATGGTAGTTATATTGAATCATCTACTGAAGAAAATATCGTTGCAACTCTTTCTCGTAGTTCATCCACAAAATCTGCTAAAAGAACATATACATATAAAACATCTAGTGGAAAAATTTTATGGACAATTACTGTTACTGGAACTTTTACATATAACGGATCATCCTCAAGCTGTACTAAAGCCTCCGTATCTACTACGTGCCCTTCCATTACTTTTAAACTGGCTTCAAAATCAGCAACAAAGCACAACTCCACTGCAACTGCGACTGCTTCATTTAAACAGTACAATGATTCAGTATATTTGAGAACTATTACACGTAGCGTATCTATCAGTTGTGATAAAAGCGGTAAATTAAAATAATAGCAAAAAAACTTAGCAATATTTATTGTTAATTACATATATTTAAAAGGTATCTATTGACATATGTAATTTATCATATATATCATACGTATGTAAAAACTATAAATCATATTAATTTTTTAGGAGGTGCAATTCACATACACAACACTTGTTCCAGTTATAGTACTAGAAACACTTTTTATAAACTAACTTCAATAACTTAATGAAAAGGAGAAAAACTATGTTATCTTTAGTAGTTAATGTATAGAATGTAAAAGAATAGTTATACCCTAATA
>OCAT01000559.1_pt1 | contig 29687 bp, 26 predicted proteins | sample 1538311 | NCBI WGS metagenome assembly OCAT01 (sample SAMEA2580287, study PRJEB22360) | human gut metagenome | biome: human gut; feature: human-associated habitat; material: faeces | place: Denmark | collected 2008/2010
TGCGGAAATAGCTCAGTTGGTAGAGCGCAACCTTGCCAAGGTTGAGGTCGCGGGTCCGAGTCCCGTTTTCCGCTCCAAACCCCTCGAAAAAAAGGGACACTTCTTAGACAAAAGCTCTTAAAACAATGGTTTTAAGGGCTTTTTGGTAGTGTTTTAAATTAGGGGATGGGCAAAATCCAATAATTAACACGCTGAATTTCAAGACATTTTTATTTTTAGCTAGTAAAATAAAAGCGACTGTTACAGTCGCTTTTTGTATTTTTGTACCCTTAAATCCTTCGAAAACGAGTTTTCAAAACGGATAATTCAACCTTCATGTTTCAAATTAGGGGATAGCAAAAATGGAATGCAAATATTGCGGAGGCACATGCGTAAAAGACGGAAGGCAGAACAACGGCAGGCAACGCTATAAGTGCAAATCGTGTCATCGGAAACAACAGGCTCTATATAGCTACAACGCCTACCAGAAAGGAATCAACGATGAGATTGTAACACTGACCAAAGAAGGAGTCGGTATCCGTAGCACAGCACGAATACTGAATATCTCTCCTACAACCCTACTCAGCAGAATTGTTCAGATTGCCCATACGATCTCGCGTCCTCCGGTCATCAATCAAAGAACCTATGAAGTAGATGAAATAAAGAGTTTTGTACGAAGAAAGTCCAAACACATCTGGATAGCATATGCCCTGGACAGAAAATCCAAACAAGTCGTTAGTTACAATATCGGTCCACGGACAAACGCCACCCTTAACGTAGTTCTCGAAACACTCCGTCTATCCGATGCCAAACGAGTTTATACCGATAGGCTAAGAAATTACCGTTCTCTGATCGAGACAAAGATCCATCGGACATCATTATACGGGACCAATCATATCGAACGACATAATTTAACGATTCGGACTCATCTGAAACGTTTAGCACGAAAAACCATCTGCTTCAGCAGGAGTGCAGTCATTCTGTCGGCAATCTTGAAGATTTATTTCTGGGGGTAAAAGCGTATAATTATATTTCCATTATTTATACACATTATCCGATCCGAACCAACTACTTATTGTCTTTTGAGCATCGGTGCTCATTGGAGTAATCGAATAAAGGACTAGCCTCTTTTTAGGACGTGAACAACACACATACAATAAATTGCGCGATCTGTCATAACGATTGATATTATGCTTGTTGTTACTAAACACTTCATTGTCACTGAAATTTCTCCATGCACTATCATCAACAATAACTAAAACGTTGTCAAACTCAGTTCCTTTCACACCATGTTTAGTTGAATATATCGTATTTTTTTCAATAACTGAGGTAATATGATTTTTTCTGTTATTCCCTCAACCATAATTATTTTATCGGCAAAAAATAAATTACAGGTTCCTAAATTCATGTATTTCTCTAAGAATCTCATGCCAGAAAGTCTTTTAGCGTTCTCATCTGCTTGTGCATTCTGATTAGCGATAAAAACCTCAATAATTTTTCTATCTTCTTAATATTTTTTAATACTTTTGCATTGGCAAATAATCGCGTGTAATTAATTGATTATCAATATATTGCATAATAAATAATAAACAACAAAAGAAGGAACAATCCAACTTATATAATATTGATAATCAACACATTAAACACACAGAAATAATAAAGTATTGTATCAATTTTTCATGATTTTGTCCCCCGTTTGTTCCCTGAACGGATACAAGGGACAAAATTCTGTCCCTCATACAATTTGACGGTGATAAATAGGCAAATTTCATCAGTACCATGTAAAACTTATCCAAGTTACAGATAATATCCCAATAGAACTGAAATTGTTTTCCAGCCATAATCACCTATAACAATCAAATAGTTAACATATTTGAATATAACAGCAGAAATCATCACCAATGAGATTTCATATAATACATTTGATAAATATTTCCAACCATTATTGCGAAGTATTCGAATCATAGCATATTGAACATCCTCTTAAGTCTCACAGCGATTGTTATAGGGTGATTTGAAGAATTCGCTGAAAAACATTCGGAATATTGCGAAATTACTCTGCAAATTCGTGCCACTTTTATGCAGCAAAATAGAATGAACATATTATCCCAAACGATAATTCGAAGCAACAAATGTTTCGAAGTTCGGTCGTATGTTCTTCATGTTTGGAGCATTGAAACGCCTGTAAACATCATAAATACTTTCCGACGAACACATATAGGAAATAAGATGCGATAGATGCTCGTATCTTGATCTTAGAATAAACAACAGAAGAGTTGGAGAGTCCTTACCGAACTTTCCAACTATTTTGTTTTATGCCCATTGGTGACTGTTTGCTCCGTGCAATTCCTCTCCCGTCATTTCCGTCCAATGAGCGCAAGAACAAGCAATTTTAATTAACCGCACAGCGATGTGCACAAAAGAGAGCAAAATGAATTACAAATTTGACGGAAGCAAGGTGTATTTTACATCGGACACGCACTTTTATCATTCGAATATCATTGGCTTTTGCAAGAGGCCATTCAAGAATGTAGAAGATATGAATGAAACACTGATCGAAAATTGGAACCGGGTAGTTGGTCAAGATGATATCGTGTTTCATTTGGGGGATTTTTGCCTGGGAGGATCCCATGAATGGACCAAGATTCTTAACAGACTGAATGGGAAAATCTATCTCACTCTCGGTAATCATGATCTAAAAAATATCAGGCAAGGGTACACCAGCAGGTTTGAATTGACAACCATGCAAATGCACATAGAGGTCGATAAGCAGAAAATCTACCTGAACCACTGTCCGCTCCTCTGTTATGGAGGTGCTTACGGGAATACGTGGCAACTGTTCGGGCACGTGCATACGAGCAAATATAACACGGGAAAAGACGCTTCACGACTGGATATGCTCTTTCCGACGCAATATGATGTGGGAGTGGATAATAATGACTTTACTCCGGTCTCATTCGCACAGGTAAAAAGGATAATCCAAAAGCAGATTGAACAATCAAATAAAAAACAGTAATATGAAAATACAATACATGAGCGATCTGCATTTTGAGTTCCGGGAGAACAGCAGATACATAAAACATAACGAATTCCCTGTAACGGGCGATATACTCGTATTGGCCGGAGACATTTTCTATCTGAAAGACAGAGTAGCTCCTTTGGGGAATTTCTGGAAATGGGCTTCTAAAAACTACAGACAGGTTCTTATTGTTCCCGGGAACCATGAGTATTACAATTATTGCGATGTGATGGAACGGGGGTTACAATGGCGATGGATGTTCAAAGAGAATGTCGGTTATTATCAAAATCAGGTGTTGAGAATAGACGATACCGATTTCATAATGAGCACACTCTGGTCGCATATCGAACCGGCAGACGAATATTTTGTTTGGAAAGGACTTAACGATTTCCGTCAGACCTTGTATAAAGGGAAACTGCTCCAAACGGAAGCATATAATCAGATGCATGACTTCTGTTTAGGTCATATCAAAAAGAGTCTTGCCGAAAGTACGGCAAAACATATAGTGGTCGTGACTCACCACCTGCCTACTTTGCAGGTTGTTGCTTCTCAGCATAAAGGTTCCGTATTGAACAGTGCATTTGCTACTGAATATGAAGAACTGATAGCCAGCAGTAGGATCGATGCATGGATTTACGGACATTCGCATACCAATATCAACACAGAAATCGGGAGTACAAAAGTGATTTGCAACCAGATGGGATATGTATTTGAAAACGAGCATATAATCAACGGATTTGATCCGGGTAAATTTTTAACGACTGAAAACGAATGAGATATGGAACGACATAAGATAGAACCACATAAGAAGACAATCTTTACCAAGTATCTTTTCATAGACTTGGCGAAAGAATGCGGATTGAATGCTGCGATATTCGAACAGCTCGGAAGCGGGCGCGATACAGAAATCGTGGTTGATAACGATACATTGAAGATGTTAGTTAAACTTCAGGAGCAATTTGCCCGACTGGAAGAGATGGGTGACGACGAATACAGAGGATTTTATATCGAGTTGCCCCGCCCTACTCCGGAAGAATGGGGAGATTGCGAAGCGTCGATTGCAGACGGAGAATATGAGAGCAAGGAAGAATACCTCCGGGATTGGGAATTGTCAAATCCCAGAGAAACGGTATGGTATCATGTCGGCTCCGCCAGATACAAAGAAAAGCGTACCATACAATTCACGGATAGGAAACACTCGTATTTTACTATTGCGAATTATTCTCGATATATAAACCGAGTAGGCAACAATTTTCCCAATGAATGGCAAAGGGATTTCTTGGCAAAGTTAGCCTTATATTTTCATAAGCTAATCGATGCTATCATACAAGACCCGGAGGGGTTCAATGATTATGTAGCGAATCATCTTCCTTACCAGCAGCGAGACGGAAGAATTGCGAGAAAGGAGTTCAACAGAATCGAATCGAGATTTAAAATTGAGGTCGAAGACGAGACGACGGCAATAAAAGCACTGGAGGATTCCGTCTGCAAGAATTTCGGGCGGCCGTTAGATACAATGACGATACGTTCGTATTGCAAATATTATCGGATCGCTCATGAAGCCTATGGCCGGGATTTTGAAAGGTTTGATACTACACGAAAGATACGTACCCTTCCGAATGAAGTACCATTGGAATTACAGGATGTCGCATATTACAACATGGTTACATTCTGTGATTTGCAAGATGAATACGATCTCGACAGTGAGACGGATTTCAATAAATTCGCCTCGGACCATTATGGGGAACTGGGATTGTCGCGGCTGAACGTACTCGCATCGGATTTTGACAGCCCCGGATGGAGAATCATTGTTTCCAACAGCTACTCGGCGTATGTGGATGTTGCGGTAGAAGTCGCCACTGCACTATACAAATCTGGCGTTCCTTTGGAAATACACGACGCTGGCAAACTTTTGCGAATACTCAAGGAGGAGGATCATGTGAAATTGATTCCGTACACATTCCACGATTACATGGGCCATCATGAAGAAGGAACCGTTTATCAACTTCCATGGGAGTACGAATGTATGAATAGCGAAGAAAATGTTTTATCATTGGAACAATACCATGAAATCATCTCTCTGGCAGAATGGGATGAAATAGAAAAAGTAACAATTTTAAATTCATCTTTTCTGTTTCCATCAGAATCTTGATAGAAATCTTTGTCTTCAAATTGAATAAATTCTCCACTTTGAGTTTTCAGTACATAACGTATGGCATCTACTATAGCTGTTTTCCCTGAATCATTTTCACCAATCAACACGTTGACGCCTTTCTAAAAATGAATTTCTAGTCCCGGTTTGTTATCTGCGCCAGCGCAATATTTCCTGAAATTCCAGAGTCTAAGAATGGAAAGATACATTGTAATCTATTTTTTGTTTATTCTACAGATAGGTAGACATCAGTATCAAAGTCTACAGCCGAATCATGCAAGTAACGTAATCGATAACTTGGACAAGAGAAATTCGCCTCAAAAAGTTATAAATTCAAGTCTATTTAATTTGGAATTATTGCGACACAAACACTCTCCAGCTCCCTTCCTTCTCGCCTCGCTCCACATATTTCTTGGAAATCAGTTGATCCAGTAGCTTCTGAATAGCCGTCATACTGATACCCGTTTCATCTTTCATGTCTGCAAGCGTCAGCGTGGGCTGAGTTCGCATAGCGTTCAGAATTTTTGTATAATTGGGCGTTCGGAATGCAATCCGTTCCCCATCATACCACCACACATTCTCATTCCTCTCGCTCACAAACAGCACATTATTATACACTTCTGTAGCCACCAAGTCATTGAAATATCTCAAAAAAGGACGGATATCCTTGATCCCAGCATGGGCTCCATCACTAGGGACAGGACCTACTTCAAGATCAGCCTGATGTAAAGCTTCCAGATATTCGCTCTTTTTACGACTACGAACCACAATCATTGGATAGTCGTGGCGCGTTAGGATGTAATTGACCAACAGCCGGGCAATTCGACCGTTACCGTCCTCGAAAGGATGAATGCGTATATAACGGTAGTAAAACAGTGCGGCCAACTCTACTGGAGATAGTTTCCCTTCTTGTTCTGCTGTATTATACCAGTCCACTAAGTCTCCCATCAGTCCGGGTGTCTCCTCGGGTGAGGCATATTCGAATCTGTCCCCATATCGGGTGATAACACTGTTAGGCCGAGTCTTATACTGGCCGGCATGAATTACATAACTCGTCTGCATACCACCAAGCAAATCTCGATAAACAGTATAATCTTCTCGTAATATGGTTTTATGCAATGTCCGGATAAAATTCTGTGTCAATGGCACTCCCTTCACCGTAGCCTCTTCCGTCATCATTTGCAGGCCTACGTTGCTCGCGGTCATTTCTTGTACGTCACGCACGTCTGCCTCCCCAATCACCTTGCCGAAAAGTAGCAATATTTCCGTCTGGCCATAAGTCAACGTATTACCCTCAATATGATTACTGTTGTAATTGAAATCCACAGTAAAACGGCGACTGAGCCTTTCCCTATCCTTCTCCGATAGCGGCTGCAAATTCTGCCATGCAGTCAACGCTTTCTTTATATTAAGATACTTCATATTCATATTTATCAACAAACAGTACAAAGATACAAAAAACACCTAAAAGGTTATAATGATACAACCTTTTTCTAAATCAATCTGTCTAGCATCAATAACTACTTACTAAAAACAAAATGACAAAAGCTGCTGGCCAAAAGAAAAAGAGATGAGCGTTCTTGCTACCAATGTCCGCCATTTCGACGTTGTGAAGAAAGTTTAGTTTAGAACTTGAATAGATATACAACAAACCAGACTAAATTCCTATGATTGACCTTTTGTGCGGATTACATTTATCTTTCATGTCTTTGGGAGACACAACCTCCGATATGGGGTAAAAGCGATTTTATATTTGATCTTTTTTCTTTTGGCCAGCAAAATTCCGTCCCCAGTTCGTCCCTCAGCATATTTTAATCGTCATAATAAATTGAATATCAATAATATATCACAACACAATATTTTCTCATATGGCATTTCAACCAATTTATTATCATATTCATCTCATAAATATTTCTTGTTTAACCCATTCCAAATCATTCGTGATATTCTTATCCTCCATCATTCTCAGGATATAATAGAACCCACCATTTGCATATTCATTGATTAGATCAATAGCTTTCGATGGTTCTTTCATTATATCAAGTGATCCAGCCTTTGCTATACACATACACAATAAGGCTTCTGCATCTTTCTCCCCACCACTATGATACATCGTATTCAAATTAAACGGGTGATCAGCAATTGGAGATTGCAATGGTCTTCGCTCATTATGTAAAAATCCCACTACAGCGGCCCACACAAAGCATTGCCAATGATATGAGAAGACATTATATGCTCCACCCTGTTTGTTTGAGAACTTAAGAATAACATTATCCTTAACATATTGCTCAAACGAAAACTTTATCTCGAATATATTATCCATATTAGTCTCATTTTAATATCGTTACTCTTGTCGACACTTCGTGCTGTCCTCGGTTTGCATCCCCACTGTATATTTCACTTTCCAGATTGAATATGCGTGAGACTTTACTTTGGTTATAGAGGTCGGCATATTGCTCACTATTCAAGTCCACATCTTTTGTCAAGATAATAGACTGGGCGAAAATATCCTTAATGCCGAGCAGGTATTTATGCGTTGTTTCAAGGTCAAAGCTCGATGTTGGAGCATCACTAATGAATGGATAATAAATACCCATGGCCTCCTGATTTAGAGACAACAAGGCGTTAATAATGCTCATCTTCTTGCGATCCTCATGGCTCGTATTGAGTCCTGCGTCGAATTCAATTGAGTAATCATCCCCAATTTTCACATCGCCCTTATATCCATTATCATGTTCTGTAAATTTTGCATAGAAAATATTCGCACGCTTTTCAATCTTGCGAAGCAACTCTTTTCTTGCAGACTCTTGAACTCTTTTACAAATATCCTCAAGAAATGTTGAGATGTGCTTCCACTCCGTTTCTGGAACCCTAGCAATTGTGGTATCTTTTGCTCCCAATCTTTCAAGCTCCTTCTCCGTTGCTCGTAGTTCACTTTTATAATTGCCAAGCGTTTGTTTTGATATATCCAGATTACGTTGCAATCTTTCCAAATTACTTCGGCTAGCTCGTATCTTAGAATCAATTATGCCAGCAGTCTCAGCTTGAGTTACAGGATTAACGCCATGCTTCTTCTTGATATCTTCAATCTGCTCATCAAGTTTTCTCTTTTCCTCTAACTTTTTACGCCGCAAAGCCATATATTTTTCTAACTCATCTTCACTATCTTTCCATTGTTTATCTATCCCGGATAGCGAAACAAGCAATGAATCAGGATAATCCTGAATCTTACCTACGAACATGTTAAACTGCTTCGAGAATTGCATATTATTCGTAAACTCCTCCATCTCCTTTAGATACTCTTCTTGCAGTCGCAAGCGTTCAACAATATACTGATACTGAACATCTCCTTCCGAGAACTCAGTTCCACAGACAAAACATTTTTTTTCTCGAAGTATCTCTTCCAATTTTGCACGGCTAGGATTATCCAAATACTTCCTCTCCGGAACAGTATACTCCTCGGCTTTATGTTTTTCGATGATTTCCTTGCTCTGCTCAATCAGAGAATCAATTCCGCGTAATATCCATAATGATGGAAGTTGACTTCTTTGAAAATTATCTATGCTAGTTGTTTTTTCTAACAACCTTCCAATCTCAGCCTCGCAGTCTTTGTATTTTTTAACAAGCGTAGTATAGCTAGCAAGACCGGTTATTTTAGTTTCGCTATCAGCAAGTGCAATCTTAACGGTGTCAATATCAGTCTCTAGCTTCTTCTTATTATCTTCCTCTTTGCTAATCTTATAATTTAAAGTATCAATAGTCGAAATCAACTCCTTTACATTGGCATTATGCTTATTTACCTCTTTTAGTTTACGACTCTCTATTCCGGTAATCTTTACTTTAGATTTGCTGATTATCTCTGAAAGTTTTTCATAATAAGGGAAATAGGAAATATGCTTTACAGCATCTTTTAACGTTTCTCTATCCCTAAAATTAATCAAGCTCTCCAACGACTCGCCTTGGAACCAGATATAGTTTCTGATACCATCAGGAAATAGCTCATTGATCTTATCTTCAGCCATTATATCATTGAGGACACGGGTTCCTGTCGGGGAGTCAAAAGACACTTTTAAGATATTAGGCCGAACTTGCCAAGCATCTTTGGAGTCCCACTCTTCTGAATCTAACCTTAATGCACTGACAGAGCGATCGATAATATAATTTACGCCTTTATCATCTTCCAATTCAATCCGTACAGATGATGTTACCTCGTCATTAACACTAGCATTATACAACGCTCGCTTATTAATAAACTCATAGCGTTGCATCGAGAACTTTGCTGATTGTGGCAGGCTGTCAGTTGTACACCACCCAACACCTGTGACATATATTCTCCCGAATAACACCCAATAAAAGGCGTTGAAAAGTTTTGACTTCCCCTTTCCACCATTGCCAATAATTAGATTCAATCCATCGGAGAACTCCAATGTCTGAATCTGATAGTAAGACTGGAAGTTTTCAATCTTTATTTTTCTTATTCTCATAGTCTTACCTTTATTAATCGTTACATATATTTTTAATATTGGCAATATACTGATTGGTCAAAGAATCAGCATCACCAGAATGGGTAGATAGATCGGTAAGCATTTGTGCAACAGCCTTTGCTTTCTCCAGATTTACAGACACTTTTTCAGCACCTGCCTCTAATGTTTGATCAATCTCTTTTTCTATTGCTTTGAACATTTCGTCTTGGATAGCCATAGTATCTTAATTATAATTATTATTTTCCATTTCAATCATTGCAAATACATCTATTTGCAAAGCCTCACAATAGGACTGCAACTCTCCATACAGGATATCAATTTGATTATCTGCAAGAGCTGCAAAGTTCACTATTCGCCGAACCTCCCCAATAAACAGATTTCGCTCGACTCCGGTAGATTCATCCATTATATTGGGAGGTGTAACTATCAAATCCCATATTGTTGCTTTTTCTTTCCCCTTGCTTTTTCGAAGAACACGACCTCTCCGCTGAATAAATTGACGAGGATTTCCTGTACTTGAACAGAATATTGCATGTTCTGCACGAGGGATATCAACACCTTCATCCAAGCATTTCATGGATAAGAGTATTTGTATATCCCCATCTGCAAAACTTTTCAATACACCAGCAGCGTCATCCAATCCGCTAATATACTTATGATAACGATACCCATGCTCCTTAAACATTTGGGCATACTCATCTATTATATGTATGTCTTCTTGTTCTATATCATAAGACTCATTAACGGAGTAGTCAGGCTCATATCCTTCTGGCACAAAAACAAAAGTATAGTCTAAATTACGATTTTGTTTTAAATGCGCTAACAATTGGGCTATTGCAACCTTTTTATTTTCTGCTTTATGGATAATTCTTTTGCGTTTGAGCAACAATTTCTCGGCATCAGGCTTATATTTACCAGTATCCGAGTCAATGTATTTCCTTAGCTGGGCCGAAATTCGCTCATATTCTACCATCTCTGTCTCCGTTAACTCTATAAAGATCGGATAATAGTCATAGTGGCATAATATTCCTTCTTCAATAGCCTGCTTCATCGTATATCGATATGTATACTCGGGTGGTCTTGAATTAAAAAAGTTATATAGCTGCTCTGACCCATGATCATCATAAATTCTTTCGGGAGTAGCAGATAGGCCTATACGCCAATAAATCATCTCTGGCAAATGCCTCAATGAGCTTGCTGAACCAATATTATGAGCTTCATCTGCGATATAAAGAAAAGTGTCAATGCCTTTTACTTTTTTAAGGAATGATTGAAACTCTTTTCTATTGAATGTTGCGTAGGTAGTAATAATTACAATATTCTTAGTTTGATCCAGCAGGCTTCTAGTTATATATTTATTTAATATTTCCTTCCAGTCTTTATCAGTATATGTAGAGACTATATTATGGAAATTGAAAGCTTCCGCCTCTCGCCTCCATTGTATGGCTAACGCTTGCGTAGGAACAACAATGATTGCTTTATAGAACCCATTTTCTTTATATTGTTTACGTAAACAGTTAAGTGCGGTTACGGTCTTACCGGAACCTGTGGCCATGGCAAAGATTCCCTTCTTACCGTTTTCAATCCAAGCATTATAAGCATCAATCTGAATCTTGCGCTCTTCTGGAAATGGGAATCGAGGTTCCTGCTCTTTCAACTCCAATTTATCAAGGAGGCGTTGCGACAACAACGAAGGGTTCTCACTTGCATGATCAAAATTATTTCTCAAACTTATGCTTGCATCAAGCAATTCTGGTACAGTCATTTTAGGATATACCTCACATAAAAAAGTCTTCACCTCGTTTATAGGGATATGAATCAAATGAGGAGTATCATTTCGCCATGATTGGTCGAATAAATTCTGATACTCAGTAATTCTTTTGTCATCATCCGGAGAGGTGAAAACAGTGATTGTTTCACCATTAAGCTCTAAAGCCGATTGTGAGAAGTTGGCAGATCCAATAAAGGCAACCTTATTTCCAACTTCATCAGTAAATATACCGTATTTGTCATGTCCCAATCCCCCTTTTGTCGAGATAGTTGCAACAAATTCGATTCGATTGATAGAGACTAAGTAGGATAGGCAGCGGAAGAAATGTTCGTCTTCCCTTGAAAGAGTATTTGTCAGAGCCTCAATATCTGACAATATTCTACACTCAAATTCTTTGACTAAATGTTTTTGTCCATTCTCGATAGCATCTTTATCCTCCTTGCTCAAAATGTGGTTGATGACAACCCGCATTTTTCCTCCATTCGCAATAAACAGCGCGAACCCCAAAGCAAGACTTCTTATTCCACTTGAGGAAAAGAAACCAAGCCCTAAATCAAAAGTGGCACTTTCGATCAGAGCTTCTGTAAAAAACTCCTTAGGCTCATCTAAACCAGAAGAATAACTATGTTTAAACTGAACATCACTTAACATATTATATCCTCCAATCCATGCGTTATTTTATCAATCAAATAATCGTAACCATTCAGATTGGGATTGCTGCGCAATTCCTTGTTCATAAGTTGTAATCCATCATCAATATGCAACTTGACATATTTAGGGATATCCTTATCGGTTTTATAGATCCCATACTTTACACATATAAGACCTATATAGTAGGATGAATTATTGCCAAACAAAACATTCTTACTATACTCCTTACCCTGAGAATCAGCAATATCAGTCAGCGGCAACAGCCGATCTTGAGACAATGAATATGCTAAAGCGATACGAGCTATGATATTTTCTGCACCCAAATTGAATTTACGGCTCAATTCGGTCACGACAATTTTATTCTCCTTCGATGTTTTTATACTATTGAACATATCTATGCAAGCGTTTCAAACAATTTATTAGGTATAACCTTTTTGAACGATGAACATCCATCTGCGTTCTCAATAACATATACTTTATTCACACTTGGGAGTAATGCGGAATACTCAGTCTCTGATAGTTCTTTTCCTAATAATGGGAAAATAACAACCTGTTTTGACACTGACGGGTAGAACTTAGTAATGATATTATGGGAATGTATGCTATCAAACTTTTGAAGTGGACTATCAATGAATACAGGAAAGTCTATCCCTGATTCTTCGACAAGAGCCTTAAGGATTGCCGTAGCATAAAGCTGCTGTTCCCCTTTTGACAACTTTTCTTTACTGATAATCTCGCCTGCTTTATCAAGCAATTCTATCTCAATAATATCATTTTGCAGATCAATCCGAACGCTATGAATAAAGTCTGCCTTATGCATCAGCATATCAATGCTCGCAATAATCTTTTGTTCCAACGAGAATCTACGTTTCGTCCTTAATTCAAGCAAGAACGTCGTAAGCTCTGATATCAGACGCTCGGCAATAACATCCTTCTCTTTATCAGACTTATCAACTCGAATATATTTGGTAACCTCTGATAGCTGTTTCTTGAAAACTGCAAGGTCTTTATTGAGTGTACCTATCTGCTCCGATAGCTGACGCGACTTCGCTTCCAACCTATTCAGCATATCATCAATCTCGGCCTTATGTGTTCTAATGGCCTTGATATCCGCGTTTCCATCATCATACTCAGCAGCAGCAATCTTCTTTTGAGTTTTAGCCAAAAAAATGGCATTATTCTTAATTTCTTTAACGAGCTGCTTAAAGATTGTGCTATATGAATATCTGATATTGTCATATAATGCCTGAAACTCATTCGTCTCATTATCGGTATAATCCAACAATACCTTAAAGTTTACAGGCAAATCCCTTTGCGGCTCAACAATATTGGATGCGAAAGCATCAGATATTACACACTCTAGCATTTTACGTTGAGAATCTGACAAACGAAGATCACCGAAGCGCCGCTTTATTTGCATATGTACGGACGACAACGCCTCATTAATAGCTGTACAATTGGCTTCTGTAGTCCGAATATTTTTTTCAGCATCAACCTGATTCTTCAAAAGAGCAAACAGCCTACCAGAGATTGCAAATGGAGCAATATCAAGCATGTCACGCAGTTGGCTCTTTAGCTTCGAGTCTTTGTCTTTCAATACTGCCAACAGCTCCTTCTGCTTGTTTAGCTCTTCTATGCTGATGGCATTACCCTCTCGAATCAACCGTTCTTGAAGCTGAGTGGATTCAATTCTGTATTGCTGAATTTGAGCATCTATCTGACTTCGTTCTTCTTCTGAATGCTTGATCTTTGACTCAATATCAGAAACGCTATTTGCCAACTTATCCAGCTTTGATTTGCTCACAGTAGACCCGGAATTCTTCCTGAATTTAAGTCGCAGATTCTCAAGATTCCTCTTGACATCCTCATACTTCTTAATGCCCAGAACCTCGCTGTACGCAGTGCTCAGCCTACGTTTCTCGTCTATCGATTTCACTTCGGCTAAATTGACAATCTTCTCTGCATCGAAAAAGAAGAACTTTGCAATGTCTTTGGATAAAATAAAATCATTGATGAATATATCATATCCAACCTCCTTCGCCAATTCATTGACCTGACCATCAATCAAGACATCAACTGATTCAACATCCAGAAAATAGTCATACGTTCTCCTAATTGTTATTATACTGCAAGGTATGGAGGGTATAAATACATCGGAGAGTACTATTTCCACATAACATTGAGCATCTTCTTTAATATACTCATTTTCTACAGAATACCCATGTCGAGCAATCTGTTTACGCTCTTCTGGTGTAATTTCATATAAATCCACGGCATGGACTAACGCCTTATGCAGGCTTTGCCGTGCATAATTTTTATAGCCTTGGGCATCATTGATATCTCGTCTAAATTTCTCATCAACATCAACCATCAACTTTCCATAAAGGCACCAAACAAGAGAGGTGAGAAAAGTCGTCTTGCCAAAACCGTTATTTCCCGCAATCAAGAAGATGTTTTTCGAGTCTGGCTGAAATGAGACTTTGTTATGCCCCCTATAGGCTCTATAATTGTGTAATATGATCGATTTTATAAACATTACTGACGTGGGTTAAGATAGTTATCCAATCGTTTCTCAATATCGCCTTGCAGACCATTGTTATTCATCAAAATAGTCTTGCTTCGCTGCAATGAAACCAAATCATTGATCAGCTGATAGTCTTCCGGATGTTCCGCACACACTCTCTCAAGAATTAAACGTTCTTGATATTGCATATTCCCTAAGGGCATATTCCGCTGATAGACCTCATTATATATATCAGTAACTTTTGGAGAAAAGTAGCCGTCTCTATACCAATTTATTTGTATAGCAACTAGTTCCTGATTGGAAATCAATTCCATATGTGGTTTTACACGCTGCATGTTACGTTGCAATTCCAATAATTTGCGCAACATTATGCAACGATACTCAAAAGTATAATTGCCCAAATTACGACCATCTGCATCTACGGCTAGTTGCCCATTTCTGCGTGTAGCATAGCGGTTCTCCGAGATATTGCGACCTTCAACCATTTCATCTCGAAATTTAAGTAAAGGACTCATCCACTCATTGCCATTATTAATTAAAGCTTTCATGGATTTATCCTCCTTAACAACTGTGCATACCCAGCACCCAAAGCGACTTTGTCCACAAGAGGGTTGAGTTTTATCTGTTATTACAGTAGGGCACTCATAATCGTCTGCAGTAGCATTGGCATAAATTTGCTGTATTTTTTGATTGTCGTATCCCCATGGGGAGGGAATCTCTCTTAAGATATACCACACTTCTTCTAGATACAAATCTTTAATCGGAGGGTAAGTGTATGTATTGGGATTCAATGGATGCTTGGTTAGTCGTTTCCCTTTTATCTCGTGACGCCGAATAGATTTTGCTCGGGTTGCACTTTCCGTCAGGCGCGTACCAATAAGCACAATAGCCTCTCCCATTGTATCGACTTTATCCAAAATAAATTGGGTTGTAGGTTTAATCTTTAGACGATCAGTGCACCAGCGGAATGTATTGTTGGGAACAGGGTACCCTTTGCCAAGGAAGCTGATCCAGAAACTATCCTCCAACTTTGGCACAGTTGTCTGCACTGTTATAGGAAGTTTCTGTTCGATAGCAGCAATCCGAATACAATCCAGAACCTCAATTATGTAATCCGAGATTATAGGATTTTCGACCAGTGTATCGTTGTTTACAACATATACTGGTCTTACTAAGACACTATCTCCATACTCTTCTCGTACAGCAAGCAATGCTTTCCATACTAAAGTTAGGACAACAGTACTATCCTTTCCCCCGCTAAATCCAATTATCCAAGGAATATTATTATCTCTTTCGAGGTATTGATCTTTTATATCTTCTATTATATTGTCTATACGTTTTGACATATCAACATTTAATCTGACTCAAAATTATATTTCTTGAGATCTCAACAAAGAATGAAAATCAACCTCCAACAAATTCGCTATTTCTTGCAATTGAGCAATAGAGGGTTGTGATTTATTAGAGCACCATCTTGATATAGTATTCTCTGATTTCCCCATTTGCTTTGCCAGCCATCTATTTGTTTTCTGCTTCTCAACAAGGGTAACCTTAATTCTATTCATCACTATTTGTTGAATATTCGACATACTTTTTCAATTTATAGCTATTATTTATACAAAGATACCTTTGTTTTTTAGTTCACACAAGATTCTAGCTCTTTTTCTTTTTACATTACGGACAATATGAATATATAAGAACTTGGCTTATCCCTATACGCTCCCGCATTAGAGATAAGCCAAGTCTATAATTAGTGAGCCCCATTAAACGATAGGGCTCACTAGTTCCTCCGGATGCCATTCGGCAATAGAGACAATCGCCTGATATTGCTCCTTAGTCAGAACCGAATTAGAATCGTCCGAACATTCATATTCCCATGGCAGTTCGTAGACGGCACCTTCTTCCTGATAACCCATATAATTGTGATATGAGTCGGGAACCAGACGCACATAATTCTCTTCGAGCAGGATTCTCAGGAGTTTCTCTGCGTCATATATCAGTAGCGGTGCCCCGGCCTTATACAAGGCTGTCGCGACTTCAATGGCCAATCCGGCATTGGCAGAATAACTGTTGGAAACAACAATTTTCCATCCCTGTTGCCGGTAGTTTGAGGCAAAGATATTCAGACGTGAAAGGCCTAGTTCTCCGTAATGGTCAATTGCGAACTGCATGAAATCCTCCGGACTGTCAATGTCGTACATTTCCGTCACATCGATGAACTTTTTCCGCTTGTAATAGACCACATCACGTAGTTCTTCAGGAACATCTTGCGGATCTGTATGGATACGTCCCCTGAGTCCCCGCTTCCGGTGATAAGCCTCATACACCTCATTGGCAATACGGAAATAGGTGCAATACCTTTGTATGGTCATGGTTTCCAAAAGAGGGGCAGAATGACCGTGTTTCGAGTCCTCCAATACCTTGATGGCCGTTTCCCTATCTTCCACCTCAATTTTGAAATTCGGCACTATGCGGTTAAATTCCCTTTGTGCAATCCGTCCCATACGCTGCTGATATGGCAGGTTATGCGCCACGTAATCGTTGAACCCGTCGGGATTCGCGACAATGACATCAATCAGCCATTGCAGATAGTCGAAGAGTCGGGTTATGTTCTCCCTGCACCATGTATCATCTGGCTCTGCATCCGTACACTTGGAACGATTCGTAATGATAAAATGGGTATGCTTCCGGTCCGTAACACGGATAGACCGGAAATCTCCATATCGGCTCGAAGCGACATGGAACCATCTGGTATCCATCGGGTTGAATGCAAGCCAATCCGCAAGGAACGCTTCTCGACTGTCATATTCCCCCGAAGTGATCAATTCCTCGGTATACCCCCACTCTTCCGGCGTAGGCCGTGGCACTTCGATATAGAATCCCCGGTACTCATCGTCGCCCATTACGGCCAGCTGCTCGAACCGATGTTGAATCTCAACCAGCCGTTCAAGCATATCGCCACCAACGACAATCTCCCATTGGCGGCTTTCGCCTAACGCCTCCAAATGCGAAGTGTTCAGTCCGATCTCCTTTGCCAAATCGGCAAAGAACTTTCTGTCTATAGTCTTTCTCTCGTTCATTTCTTTATGTCCATTAATTTTCAATAAACTTGGCCGGATCAAATCCGTTCATCAGGTGCTCATCCTCAAAAATATATCCCATCTGGTTGCAGGCAATTCATTGTTTTTCAAGTATCTGCTATTTTCCTGGAATTCCATGTACAGATCACTCATGTATTGTATCTTCATCTTATTGTTCTCCTTTCCTTGATTGTTCAATCTGTTTCCCTATGATTGCCTTCACCTGCGCAAATGAAACCGGAGTGAAATCGTTGTTGTCCACTCCGACATCATATTGTGTCGGAAGAAGCATACTCAGCCGAGAAGCATCCTTTCCGGTATTGTTCCTTCGGGTATGCACGTGTCCGAAAAGCTGCCAGGTGTCATCGTATGAGCCGCCATAGCAAAGGAACGGACAGTGATTCAGATAAATCTTCTGTTTATCCACCTCGATATACATCTGCATTGCTATCTGCTCGAAGTATTTCGTGTAATTCTGCCTCAGGTTCTTGATGTCGTGGTTGCCGGAAATAAGGTATATTTTCCCGTTCAGCCTGTTCAGTATGTTTACCCATTCGGCAGAACCGCCCAGACAGAAATCACCCAAGTGGAACACGATATTTTCCGGACCGACCACTCGGTTCCAATTGGTAATAATCGTTTCATTCATGTGCGACACATCCTTGAATGGCCTGTTGCAGAACCTGATGATATTGGTGTGGTTGAAGTGGGTGTCGGATGTAAAGAACACCCTGCTTCCGTCAAATTTATAATTCATAATCTTTCCATTCATGCGCATCACTGCGCGGTTAATGATACGTTACAATTCAGCCCGTGGACGGAATTGACGGAGAAAAGCACATCGTGCGAACGTCACCAACAGGCACATAATAAAAACCGTCGAAAAGTTTGGTAAGGACTCTCCGACGGTTTTCATTTATCGTTTCAGCGGGATACCAGCATCATCGTACCCCCGATGGTCTATCAGACGTTCGTCGGAAAATGTTCCCAAATGTATAGAATGCTCCAATGCCCGAAGTATGGACACACGACAATCTCTCAAGGCATTTTATGCCTCGATCCGATACGGTGTTCCAGTTGTTCATTCTTCTTTGCAGCATTGTAAGCTTAATGTTTTTTATTCAATTGACAGCGCAAAATTACGGATTTTCTTGAGGACCAGCAAATTTCTTTAGAGAAAAGCCGATATGAAGCAAATGCGGACACATAGTGCAAAAGTGCAAGTGCAAACATATATTCGGGCTGTTCCTGTGGATGCAGAAAACTTGCACTCTTGCCCCTTTAATGCGATAATTTATAGTGCTATCCTTGGGTGTGAAATACAGTCATTAATAATCAGGACTGACTTACCTCACATAATTCTCGATGATGATTCCCATATATCTGGATTAATCATACAGTTTAAACATGTTCTCTATCTGGTCAAGCGTCTTATTGAATGATATCCTTAGATCGGCTGGACATTTGGGGTTGTTCAGAAGTTGTCTCAATCTTTGAATCTGGACTCTCATCTTGATATTACTCGCTTTCGTGGTCTTATCCACTCTTATCGCAAGCTCAGCCATTAGTTTTTTTAAGAACTTTCGTATTCTACCTATAATCTTTATAAACGCTGGATAAGCATTCATTTCTATTAGCAAATCAATTCCTTCAATACTTTCTAATATGCGAAGTACATTACTTTCGTTGGTATCTCTATCCAAATAGTGAACGTACAAAGCTCTACGTTTCACATCCTCCTGATTTAAAAGACTTTCCAATTCCGTTCGAATTTCTGCTGCTTCAGTTTTCAACTTTTCAGCATCCGCAGGGACAGCTTTCTGTATGAACGACCAAAGCGCATTGCCTTTTTCTGTATCATTATATCCGACAAGATGGCCAAGCGTTGAAACTTTTGATACAAGCAATCGACGAAAGGTCAAGGGATATTCTATATCACTTCCTGCATTCATAAAAGCCTTTATGACACAAGACATATCAGCAAAAGACATTTCTATAAGGAGAAAAACATTCATTAGGTCTTTCATGTCCTTTATTGTCTTTGGCTTGTTTTGGTTGGATGCGTTCTGGCCCAACCAGTCTTCCAGCCGTCCTAGTTTATCCTTTTCTTTAGCTGCCCAGTCAACGCTATCAATGTCTTTAAGTATCTTATAGAGTATTTCCTTAAATTGATCATTTTTTGAGAATTCAGCAACTATTCGTTTGTAGAAATCTAGTTTGATGACATTGATTCGAAAATGATGAAAACCTGTCACTTTAGAAAATGTATTTCCCTGCCAGGTCTCCACGTATTCAATAGTATCACATAATACCTGTATCCAAAGCAGTGCATCCATCCACGGAATTACGCACTTCATCGGTTCATCCTCGCCTTTATCTTTTACCTTTACAAGTTGTTTATACACCTTATAAAGGTCATCATCATAATGGTAAGTAAGATTCCGACTTTTACGTTCTTCATAGGTCGTCATCACTGTTCTCAATTGCGTTGACACCTTGTCATAAAGGGCCAGCAACCGTTCATATACCTGAGCATACTTAGTCTTTTCGAATCTTTGGCAGACCTGTTTAAGTTCACACTCGAGTTTCATCCATATTGATTCCTCACTTCCCTCACCATAACCTAATAGCAAACGGCATCCCTCCACCCTAATACCTTCAAGGTTCTTGATATGATAACATTTCTCAAAGGTATATGTACCCTTCAAACAGCCCCTTAAGCTGGTCATAAGGTCTATTAATATAAACCTCATATTCATCCGCAGTTCTATAGCCAGTCTTAATAATTGTGGTACATCTGCATTTAGTTCCTTCAAGACCGAGATATCTTCTACTACTTTCTTATGCAAATCCTCGATGGTCTTTGAGAAATTGCCTATCAGATTCTCTACAGTCTCTTTTGAAGCCTCTTGATATATAGGTTTTGTCTCTGTCATTTTGCTCTCTCTACTATCTGCCTTGCAAGTAATGTCGTTTCTATCAGATGTAATATCAATACATGACAAAGTCTACAAACCGACATTAAAGTCGTTTTATATACCTTGCTGTCATCTGCAGCATCGTAGTGGCATTCTATGTGTTGTGTTATAGGATTGTAATCAACGCCACTATGAATAGCAGCATTCCTGATTTTATTATTCATTGAACCGTCCAGATAATCCACAAAGGCACCATTTCCTTCAAGCACTTCTATCATCTTTCCAGCTGTTTTTTCGGCAAACTTTGTGATAGTATTGACATCACTTAACCCAGAATTAGTAAATACATCTATATTGCTGTTTTCTCGAAGATTGTTCAATCCTACAAGTATTTTTAAGCCATGAGCAAATACCTCATAACCTTCTTTGTACATACCCATCGCATCATCACAACCTATAGTGACAATCTTCAAATCACCATTCCCGGCCACATCTTTGATACCTGCACTTGCATATATTGTGGCAGGTAAAATTTTTTGTATATTATCAATAGTCTTAGCTATAAAAGGCAATGCCTCATCTTTATACCACTTTGAAATCAATCCGCTAGCATCCAATTTAGCCTTGAGATCCCGCACTTCATCTACAGTTAACTTATTGATAAGGTCTTCCAGCGGTTTAATAAACCTTGCATGACAATCATCCAGATAACGTTGTGGAGCAATGTTTAGATATACGCCTTTCAGCAGCTCAAAGTAGGAATCATACATTTCCAGAGTATTGTCGAGGGGCTTATATTTCTTCTCATCAAACAATGTAGCCATCTTATTACTAAACGCTTTCACATTCCCCTTCTTCAGCATAGGCAATAGTACGTTCAGCACTCCTTTATAGGGTAATAACCCATACTGCATCTTTGTTAAGAACTCATCATACCTATGAACCTCTTCTAGTGAAAAAAAAGGACTTTTAAACGATAAACTCAAAAATAACGATGAAAGAACCATGGACTGCGCAAAGTCTAAGTCTTTCATATACAAATCGTCAATAATTGGCAGAGACGAAGAATAACCAATGGTTGTTATCGGTGGATCTTGTGGCGAGGGCGTGTGCATAAATTCCTTTGGGAAAAGGCCTTGCTTCCCATATCTATAAGCAAGGTTATCTCCACAACCCACGCACTCAAAACTAATGGGCCATTCATAAATTTGTATGTTCTGGTCTAATTGAAACTTCAACTGATATATTTTCCCACAACTGGGACATTTTACATATGTTCGCTGTACCATACCCTCTTTAATTTAACCCTTTTTAACCATCAACTTTATTCTTTCCTGCATAGTTTTAGCAGCTGTCAAGATGTTTGCTAGCGAGCAAATTTCTCCTAACCTTTGCCACTCACAGGACTGATAGATCAATGTCCATAAATAAACATAGCTAAAGGTCAACAAATAGTATGAAAAAGCATAGGTATTTAACGTCGCCATATCACTCTTAAAAGGAGAAAAATAGTCCCCATGAAAACGTTCACACCTATACGTATAAAGCACACAACTCAACATAAATAATAACCGCTTTTCTATGTCAACCGTATATTCATTGTTGTTTACCGTCACTTTTTCTCCGCTCAATATCTTCTGGAGCAAAAGCGAAGACCGTCTCAACACGTCTGCGCTAGGCTTCACCGTTTCCTCAAGTTTATACTTGGCTTTTATATCAGCATACAACTCTTTCGTTAAGATGTCTTTCGCTCTTTCTGAAACTTTTTCAGCTTTGTCTGTAATAGCTAAATCATGTTGAATGAAGCAGCGCATAATTGCAAATCTTAATACAGAAATGGGTATTTCACTTAAAAACCTCTCCCACATTTCTTTTACCCGCAGATCATTATTGATAAGAGGCATGATCAACTCTTTTACTGTTCTCAGCATTAGGTGAGTTGCCTTATCGTTATCTTTCGGCCACGCTATACTTCTATGATGATTCATAAATATCTCCAGCGAACGCCATGCGATATTGAATCCTTCATCTGGTCTGTAAGGTAATTCGTCATAGATATCAATGATACCCGAAAACACCTTGTTCAGTTTCGCATTGGGAAACAGGATGTCTTTTGCCCCTTCTGACAGCTTCACAGGTTCAAAGATTTGTGTTATCCCTTGCCCATGAAGCCATTCGTCTAGCATCTTCTGTACATCACTATACCACGGTCCTGCTTCTGGCCACGTATTGTTATAGGCAATACGTTTCTCTGTCCACAGCAATTCTCGCTTATCTTTTTCTGTCATAACCATTTTTATATACCGTAAAGTTCTCTTAAAGTTTTTACTTTCCATGTCTGTGTCCAAAAGTTGTTGTTCACGACATCATAGAATTTAATTTCATCTCCACACCGTCTACAAACAAAAACGAATTTATATCTATTCCGAAAAGAATGTCCCTTAGGCTACACATGACTCACAAAATACTTCGCATTTGCTTTAATGATCTTTTCAATATCGTTTAACATTCTGATCATTTTTACGTAATTCCGCACTGCCATTATACTTGTCCCTGCTGACGTTATACCACCTCCCATAGGTAAGTATGAATCCCCGGTAGATAATTCATGAAAAGTATTTACACCAGATTTTCTTAATAATGTAATATCCTTTTCATCAAAGGTGGTTTCAGGTTTCACTCCTTCCATCTTATAGATTGAAAGTAATTCTGGCCAGTTCTCGTTTACTATTTCCAAAAGTTTTTTATCCGACCATCCTACGTGATCTCTGATATCAATAAAGTATACATTATCGTTACGAAAAATAGCGAAAAGCACATAACCTGTACGCTTCACATACCCAGGGGCGGAAAACGTTTCTCCTAAATGCAAATGATGTATGCCCCAATCATACAAAAGCCCATCAAGTTTGTCTTTCTTGGTAGCATTGTTCAAGTGAGGATTCACACTTTCTCCTTTACGAATCTTCTCTTCTAACCATTTTAGTCCAATTTCTACTTCTGCTGGACAAGTAAAAGAAGTTGCTTTGTAAATTGTCCTAGGCCTTTTTTCTATAAGACGATAGGTGTATGAACAGTAAGACTGCAATACATCATCATTAGTAGTTAAAGAAGATGTATCAAAACCTAGTTCTTCTATTTCTTTCTTGAAAATATTGGCAAGCGTTTCCTTAAGTTTGCAAGTAATTTCTATACCCATTGTTTAACCCTTTTATATGCTTCATCATAGTACCAATGAAACGAAACAATTCGTGTTAAGACCTTAAACGAAAGAAACATTGATTATAATAATAGAAAACATTATCAATTGATAACTTACAAACTAATAAAAGTCCTTTAGTTTTGCTTCGTCCCCGTGTTCATATTTACGTTAGATAAAACTCACATCAACATCAGGAATGATAACGTCAGCAAGTTTGTCGTTAACAAGAAATCCCATGTATAGCGGGATGGTGAGTATATCTCCCTCGCGTCCAACATTATATTGTCCCAACTTGATTGCATTTTTAACATGATACACGTCCTTGTTTTTAAGAACTGTAGTCATGCTTTTTGACTTACCTGTTTTTGCTTTAATTTCAAGGATAACACATTCGCCTTTGAATCTTACCAGAAAGTCCAATTCAAGCCCGCTGTCCTTATGGAGATAGTATAGTTTTTGACCTGATTTACTTAGAAAATCAGCCATCAGATTCTCAAAAATAGCTCCTTTGTATCCAAGAAGATTACCCTTTAAAATATCCGCCTGAGTGCCATAGTCGAGCATTGCCACAAGGAGACCTATATCGGTAGTGTACACTTTGAAACAGTCCTTGATGGAATTTCCCTCTAACGGCAGTTCCGTGGTTTGTATGTTATAGCATCTACGTACAATCCCGGCATCCTCCAGCCATTGAATACTACCAATGTATTGAGAAGACCTTCCTCCCTTTTTTACAACTGAATACTGGAATTTCTTGTTTTCTTTAGCCAATTGCTTCGGAATAGATTCAAAACATTCACGGATATTGGGTTTATCTGCATCATCTGCATATTTGACCATATCCTCTTCGTATTCGGCAATAAGATTTCGCTGTAACTTATATATTAGTTCGATATTCTTAGTCTCAAGGAAACAATTCACCACTTCCGGCAAACCTCCAACAATGACATATCTGTATAGCAGCTCCATCATGGCCTTATGAACCCCCTCGGGAACAACCATCTCGTTCTCAAAGCATGATTTTACAGAATCAATAACCGCCGGACTGATACCGTTTGCCCATAGGAACTCTTCAAAATCCAACGGGTACATGTCTATCACGGTTTCGTATCCGACAGGAACTGAATCTTGTCCTATATCTTCTTTCTTTTTCTTACTTTGGCCGTAGCCTTTTACTCCCAAAAGAGAACCTGTGGCGATAACATCGAAACGCCCGTCTATATGGAAAGACTTCAAGGCAGTCCTTGCTTCCTTACATTCTTGAATCTCATCAAGGATAATGCAGGTTTTCCCTTCGATGAAACGACTGCCATTAATCAAAGCAGAGAGATTGAGAATGATGGTGTCAACATCTATATTGCCTGTAAAGGCAGATTTCTTGTCAGGCTCAAGAATGAAATTCATATAGACCACACTATCATAGTTCTCCCTCGCGAATTTCTGGACAATATATGTCTTTCCACATTGGCGGATACCTTTTATAACAAGAGGCTTTCTGTCCTCAGACTGTTTCCAGTCGGCTAAATATGTTTCTATCTTCCTTTTAAGCATGGCACAACTTTATTCTTCAATGACAAAATTACACTTTTTCTAGTGAATAAACCAACGTTTGATACATTTTTTCAAGCGAACAAATCGAATTTGTCACACTTTTTCAAGCGAATCAGACTCCATTTATACACTTTTCCATCAAAATTGAGGCTTGTAATCTACACTTTTCCATGAAATCATCACCTTTATTTTATCTCCGTACTCGTATAAAGTCAATATGAGGGAAGAAAAGAGATGGCTGCGCCACTTCAAATGGGCTCAGCCATTTTTCTCTTTTGGCTGCAAATCTTATAAGGAATCCTGTTGTAAAGGTCAGTCCCAAACGTCTTCTCCGATCAAGCAAAAAATACCTTACTCGGAATCCAAAAACATCCGTGAATCCATCCTCAATTTTACAGCCCGTTTTGGCGAAATAAACCCCGACATGCTCTATCTTTGCAGACGGGAGTTGTCGGGGGCCGAAAGGGCCGTTTTTGCCTTTTTCCCCTCTGTTCGGAGGGAGTCAATGAAAAAAAACGTTAAATCTTCGATTTTTCGCAAAAAAACAAGTAAATTTTTGAGTAGTCTACCTTTTAAGGCGCAATCCATTGATAATCAATGAGAATATGATGATGCATCGATTTTAACGTTGGCGACCATAACGGGAAACCTACATACGAAATTGGGAATAATGTTGCTCAATTTTATGCAATTAAACAGTTGCAATACAACATACGAAAAACATTTAAAGTCAAACAAGCAGACCGATATCGAATTCTAAAACAGATCAAACTCTTGCTGTCTGATGGTTTTCCCAAAATAGTTATTAGAACTGATATCGAATCTTTTTACGAAAGTATTCCTCAAAAATAAGTTGCTAAACAAAGTTCTGGACAGCAATTTGTTAACCCACAAATCAAAGCAGTTCATTTCTAACATTATCACGGAGTATGAAAAACTAAAAGATAAGAGTCTGGAACGCTCTGGATACGGAGTGCCACGCGGGGTGGGAATCAGTGCATATTTGTCAGAGTTATACATGAGTGATTTTGATCGAGACCTTAAATCAATTGCCTACGTGACATTCTATGCTCGCTATGTGGATGATATCTTTATTATAATAACACCGCCCTCGAAAACGGATGATACAGACTATCAGAAACCTGTTGAAGATATTTGTACAAAATTTGGCCTTACAATGAAAGTAGCCAAAACTAAAGTGGTTAAAGTTATGGAGACTACACCGAAGCAAATCACTATAGATTATCTTGGATACTCTTTTGTGCTTAATCAATGTAAGCTAACAATCAATTTAACTCGCAGTAAGACAGAAAAGTATAAAGACCGAATAATCAAAGCTTTTGATTGCTATAATACAGAGAGCAAATACAACGAAAGAAGAGCACGTAAACTCCTTTTTGATCGCTTACGTTTTTTATGTGGAAACACCAAACTATTAAACAGTAAAGAAGGGATAAAAGTAGGCGTATACTACTCAAACAGTCTTCTTGAGGAATCAAATTTGAGTAGCTTAAAGGCACTGAATTGTTTTCTAATGAGAATGGTATATACTAATCTCAAGCCCCATTGTGAATATAGTTTTGATGTTAATAAATTGAAAAAGCAGATTGTTCGTCGTTTCGATTTTTGTAACGGATTTAAGCAAAAAAGATTTCATAATTACACCACCAAAGAATTAATAGAGATAAAGAAAATATGGTAGTATGAAATACAGAAAAAAGCGGATACGGTTGAAATATAAAAGGAGAGGGTTATACTTTCCGATGTATTACCAACAGTAATGATTCCTTTTCTGGTTAAAGGTTACGAACAATACGTATTTATGCACCGGATTTCAATGAAAACCCCTCTCGTGTCGAATTATACTGCTTTCGCAACATTTCACCGTAGCAGACAGATTACATAAGCGTTTTGTATTGTACCATTTAGGTGATAAAATCAATACAAATATTTTAATTGTATCCTTTAGGGTATTGTTTTCCCCTCATTATTGATTATGCCCGGTAAAATATACTGTGGGGTAATTACCTTCATGGTATGTATATCCGGCATCTTAATGCGATGCAATTCCCCGACACTGTTTCAGAACGGTTGCTGCCGCAACCATATAGCCATAAAGCGGTCGTAGACGATATAGCCGTCCGCCGTTTTGTAGACCATTTCCCGGTCAATCAGCCTTTTGAGGGCGCTGTTCACGCTGCTGGCCGCCCGGAGTCTGTATTCCGTAATGAAATCCCCGGAATTGATCTCCCTGACGCATCCGGCTTTGGCGATGGCCTTAAGCAATCGGATATTGCTCGCCGGATAAGCCGCCAGCAGGTTCTCGTACGTATAGGTCGATTCGGCGACCACCTCTCCGATGGCATAATCCACCATTCCGATATCCGGGTTCCCGGCATACCCGTAAAGCCGGTTGAGCAAGGTCTGGATGTACCATGTATGCCCGTCGAAGGCGTCATAAAGATACCCGAACGTCTCTTCGGCCAGCTTCCGGCCCTGCCGAGTGAAAAAGTCGGCTGCGAAACGATAATATTCGTCTCTGGCTATCCGGTCGATGACCTGCGTTTGCGTACTCTGGTAGAAAGGACGTTTGGCCGAATGGAACATCTGCTGCATGATATGCTGCTTGCTGCCGGCGAATATGAAATTGATATTCGGGACGAACTGGATGTACGAGCGCAACAGGGCCTCGGCCCCTTTCTCCGGATATTCCGCGATCTGCTGGAATTCGTCGATAGCGATATAGCACCGCTTCTCGGACGATCGCAGATAGTCGAATATCTCCCTGAGCGTGGCTTCCTCCGATGAGGGAACGATGTCTATGGTGGCTTTCGGCTGTCCTGTCAGTTCATCGAACGTAAATACCGGGCGGCAGCTTTTGATGAACTTGCCCACGCGGCCGAGCGCCTTTTGCGGAACAGAGTCCAACCGACCGAGTACGGTACTGGCGAAAAGCCGGATGAAATCGCCTAATGACTGTGTCGAATAAATATCCATATAGAACGTCACGATATCCGGTTCCTGTTCGCGGAGTTTGTAGAAAACATTTTTGACCAGGCCGGTCTTCCCCATACGGCGCGGAGCGATCAGCGTCACGTTCCTGCCGTTGTACAACGCTTGGATCATGGTTTCAGTCTCCTGCCGCCTGTCGCAGAAATATTCCGGGCTGTGGTATCCGGTCACCAGAAAAGGATTGTTCGGCTTCATATCATTACGTTTTATTTATTACTCATTTATCGTTACACAAATTACGCAACAATATTTATGATTACCAAATATCACCTGATCGAACTAAAGGAGACGGTACAAACCGAAATAATTATAAAATGTATACTGATATGGCTTTTGCAAATCACGTTTCACACCGTCATTGTAATAAGTACGATGCAAAGAATAATTTATCACCATTCCCATTAACGGATATGGTGACAAGTGATAAATGTATTCGATTTTATGTCATAAGCTTTTGAAATAAAAAAATATTTACTAATTTTACAATATCGTTCTAAAGAAAGGTTGAGTGCGTCAAAATTTAGTATCCCAAATCGTACCACTTGGCTTGTTTAGATAGAAACACAATCCATAAAGAGCTGGAAATAAGATAAATGCAAGAACGAGGTTAAAGTCTCGTTTTCCGCTCAGAAGCAGTTGGAAACAACTGCTTTTTTATTTTCAACGTATACCATTTATGCGTTTGAAAGCACGGTGCTCCCCAGCGAAAAATTGACAAGAACGGTTTTCGGAGGGGGGGACCGGTCGCAAGAAACAAATCCCGACCTATTAAAAATCGGGCAATATTTACCTTAACCGTCGAAACGGTTTTCGTTCCGAGACTATGTCTGCTAAACCCAAGAACGAATTCGTCATACAATACCGTTGCTCCATCTCATTTCGCTTTCCTTCCTAACATATAATCCGAAAATTTCTATAAACGTACACTCGTCGCCGGACTCACCGTATGAAAGACGCACGAAGCACATTCTTATATTTCCCAGCCCGGTTACCGTATAAGGTCTCGCTTTAGCGACTTGCGGACACAGCAGCCCATTCCGGCACACGGATTGTTCAGAAGTCCGGGACGGAGCGCTCGCTCCGCCGCATGGAACGCAACCAAATACCCTACAAATATGTTTACGGGAACCGATATCGTCAAATTCTTTCAAGAGAATTCCGCGCTGGCCGTCTTTCTGACCGTAGCGATCGGCTTCTGGATCGGCAAGTTCCGCTTCGGAAACTTCTCGCTCGGCATCGTAACCAGCGTACTGCTCGTAGGCGTCGTCGTCGGACAAATGAACATCCGGATACCGGAGCCGGCCAAGACGCTTTTCTTTCTGATGTTTCTATTCTCGATCGGCT
>OCAT01000571.1_pt1 | contig 29425 bp, 33 predicted proteins | sample 1538311 | NCBI WGS metagenome assembly OCAT01 (sample SAMEA2580287, study PRJEB22360) | human gut metagenome | biome: human gut; feature: human-associated habitat; material: faeces | place: Denmark | collected 2008/2010
TTAATAAAATTCTGCCATTATTCATTACTGCACTTTCTATAATAATCACGCTCCTTAATATAAAAGGCAAAAGTTATTATAACCTCTGCCCTAATCAAAATCATATATTCTATTCCCATTATTTTGATAAACTGTCAGCAAGCAGATATACAAGACCTCCTGCTAATGCTATACCAAAACATTTGACCATTTCTTTCTGATATACTGGTATCGACTTCTGTACAAGTCCTACATTAATACCGCAAATATTTCTTAATGGAATTTCAATTCCACAATCATATTTCAGTGCATATATCATACACCCCATAGCCTTTTCAAATGGAATCTCAAACTGTTTCATAAGCTTTTCCAAGCTATTCCATATTTTTTCCACTTTGGATTTATCATATCCCATGCCTGTAAACATATGGATATATGTACTTTTCTTTGTTTCTTCATCTGAAATTTCACTGTTTATATCTGTATCTGCCAAGAAATCCTTGCACATAAACTCAATATCATCAAATTTGATAATCTCACTTGAATAACTCCATACAGATTTAGAAGTATCAAGACAAATGACTGTTACTGGCTCTGCTTCTTCATTCTCTTTAAATTCTCCGACACAAGTAATCTTTCATGTGTATTCCTTATCCGCAGTTCGGCATATTACCTTATCTCCTTCGTGGAATTTATCTGTAATGCCATCCTTTGTATATTCTATATAATGTTTTGCTGTAATATTGTTCATCTTTTACACCTCATCTTCCTTCTGTTCACAGAATGCTTTTAATAATCTTTTGTCATAGAAATGTCTATGAATTTTCTTACAAATTCCCACAATAACACCTACACCCATATCAAGTACATTGATTGCAATAAACATAGCAACTGAACTAATAACAAGCATCGCAATAGCCTTGATAAAGTTAAAAGGTTCTGTCCACATACTGTAATTGCAGATTGTAAGCACTACCGCAACAATCTTACTGATGCTCCAATAATTTCTAATAAGTTTTTCCATTTTCTTTGTCATTTAATTTTTCCTCCATGTTTTATATTTCACAAATGTCCTTATATTTCTGTAGCAAGTCGTTATTCATTTCTTCATCAATCAAAAACCTTGCGCTCGATTTTTGTTGTATATATTTTCATCCTTCCTCCATTAAAAAGAGAGTGCCATAAAGACACTCTCTTAAAGATTAGACATATTTACTTATATAACCTCGCATTACCTACACCGTTCTTACCAAGTTGCTTGGCAGAAACTGCTTCGGTAATACACTGAGTTGTTTTTCCGTTCCTGAGAATTTCTTCTCGTAATTGTCTACCAAAGGTTTCAACATCATTTACACCTTCCATTTTGATATCACCAATCTGGATAGTAGTATTTCCAGAGTTGCTTACATTCCTTGACATATCAGGTAACTTCGTAAACTGACTTGTAATTCCCATCTGTGCAGGATTCATCTTAGCAAGTTTCCAAAGATTCTCAGTCATCTCATTTGTGAACACTTTATCTCCTGGGTTAAGTTTTGTTAAAACTGCACCGTCAGAAGCACGATAAATCATTTCTCGTTTATCTTCTTGTGTCCATGCTAATTGACGCTTATCAATATGTTTTGAGCCTTTTTCGTAACCTTTAAGACTTACTAAATCTTTATCAAGTTGTGCCGACTGCTTATCAAGATCAGCTATGAATTGTTGCAACATATCTTTGTTATGAGTTACATCCTGTATCATAGCATTGAGTCCACTCTTTTTCTCGATATAATTATTTTTTAAATCCTGTAGTTTATCTTTATTCTTCGTAAAAGATTTTTCAAACTGGTATTTATTTTCTATAGAATTCAATTCACCGTATAACTGTTTTAACTGACTTTCAAGTTCCTTAATCTGATTTTGAAAAGACTGCCTCTGACCATTAATTGCTTTTTTCTTTTGTGCGATTCCGTTTTTCTTTTTAGCTATATCAGCCTCTTTCGCAGGATCATAACTGCTAGTATCAGTTTTAGAATTAACCTTATTTTGATCATTAGTCACAGTATTATGAACGTAATCTTTTGCGGCTTGACCACCATCGCCACCATTCGTGGTACTAGAACCAATTTGATCTTTTGTATCATTTGTAAGATTAGAATCTAATCCCTTAATTGTTTCAATAATATCACTGCCAAGAAGAGTTTTAATCTCATCAAGAATAGTATTTGTATCATTGATTTTTTCATCAATGAATTCCTGATAATCACTCATCAGATCGTCAAGCATATCCTCAGTATCAGATATGAATTTCTCATACTGTGTATCTTTTAAATCTGATTTGGCATTCTCTAATTCGACTTTTAACTTCTGAATTTGTGCACGAGACTCTTCGGTGTCGTTATTACTATAAGGAATAAGCTGTTTTTGTAAAGAAGCAATCTGTTTTGTCTTTTCGGCAATTTCTTTCTGATATTTATAGGCGTCTAACTCGGAATCTTTTAATTTCTTGTATTTTTCTATCAGTTTACTCAGCGCATCTGTTTGTGCTTCATAACCCTGTTTTACAAGATCATTAATAGACTCCAACTCATCCTCAGCAGATTTCTTCGCCTCTCTATGAGCATCCTGTAAATCACGCAAACGTTGAATAACATTTTCATCAGATGCAGACAATTCACCTTTCTCAATCTGTTTCATAATTTTATCATATTCAGACTGATATGCTTCTGCCTGCGCAATGTAATTGTCATAATTCGTCTTGTGCAATCCAATGGTAGCAATACCATATTCAGTGAAATTACCAGTGTCTTTATCAGTCATATCTTTATGACTCAAAAGATCAATGTAGTAATCAGCTTCACTGTTGACACGTTTTACAGTTTCAAGAGATTTATCAAAAGTATCCCATTTTAATTGACGAAGGGCATTCTGAAATTCGACAATAGACTGAGTTGACTCGTCTATAGCATTAGTTACCTCATTGATTGCACTGATCATTTCAAACCATTCATCACTGCCTTTTTTAATAGAACCACTAATAACAGCATCATTCAAACTCTTCTGAAGTTTTTTTCTTTCTTTGATGAGTTTACTTTGCTCGCCTTTTTCGGCAGAAATAAGAGATTTATAGTAAGCTGCACTTACCTGTTTCCCCTGTTCCTGTGCAAGAGAAATCTTATTGTTAATAGATGTCTTTTTCTGCTCATTACTAGAAATTTTATTCTCATAATCAGAGGAAATATTATCAAACTTTTCTTTTGCAAGAGTAGCCTTATCCTGTTTTGCTGTTTCTTTATATAAATCAGCAGTAGCTTTGTCGGCTTCTTTCGCATCTAAATAAGCATTGTACTGCACACATGCGTTATACAGCTTGCCATTATCATTCAGCTTGGATGCTTTATTTAATAAAGACTGTGAGATACGTTTACCAGATTTTGCAGCTTTCTTAATAGAAGCAAGGATCTTTTTATTCTCTTTCGTAGACTTGATTTTGCTGATATTTTTCTGTGCTGATTTAAGATTTTTGTTATCAGTAGAAACAGCAGTATTATAAGCCTTCTGTGTCTTATTGACATTAGAGATCTTTTTGTCAATCAGTTTATTTTTAGATTTCGTAGACGTAGCATTGTCAATTTTAGCATCATATAATTCATCTTGTGAATCATATTTTTCTGTCTTTTTATCAGCAGTCGCTTTTGCCAACACAGCGGCGGCAGTAGCATTTTCCTGCATTTGCTGTTTTAATTCGATCAGAGATGCCTTATTTGAATCAATACGCTCATTATACTCATACCAAGCTTCAGAACCTTTTGTAACTGTTTTCTGTAACAGTTTTAATTGCTCATCTTGTTTATTAATATAATCAATCTGCTTTTGGATATTTTTGTTCATACTATCATAATTCTTAGTATTTGCAGAAAATCCCCATGACTCTTTTAAAGAGATCCATTTCTCCATGCGGTCATTCGCATTTTCAACTTTTGTAGAAAGCTTTTCATACTGAGTGATAAGTAATTCAATACTTGCTTGAGTTAATTCAAGCTGTTTATCTTTTAACTCATCTATTTTATCCAAACAATCCTGCGCTTTATCATACCAATTCTGATAGTCCTTGATTTGCTGTTTTACAGTATCATCTGAATAATCCCATATATTAGAAGCTCCACCACGAACAGCAGAAGCAATATCTTCATTAAGACCAACTTCATTTGCTTTCTGCATATATTTGTTGTAATCATCTGTGAGAAGTTCAATACCAAATGATGTAGCGTTTAAAGCCTCTTTATATGCATTTAAACGAGATGTGAACGAAGAAGAAGTTTTATCTACTTTATCTTCGAGTTTAGAAAGTGCTTTATCAAAACGATTGATACCATTTTCAATAAAATCAAATGTTTCTGCAACAGCTTCTTTTACATCTTTTGCAGCATCCTTAGCTGCTTTTGCAGCATCATTGACCGCTTTACTTGTAGCAGAGCCACCAGAGTAATTAGCATAAAAATTGGATGCGTCAAGATTATATGCACCATTTTTTATATCGTCTAATGTCTTTGCAAGTGTATCCGTAGCATCCTGTACAGCATCTTTCGTCTTCTGTGCCTGTTGCTGTTTTGCAAACTGGTCAATCTTAGAATTCCCGCTAGAAGGTGTATTTAATTTGGCTGGGTTCATAAGATTAGTACTTCCCATACCACCACCTTTATTTGCGTCATCCCATTTTGTGATGTTCGCATTACTAAGAGAAGCTAACGCAGTTTTTAATGCTGCAATCTGAGCTGCACTTGCACCTGCCGCATTTGCGATAGCAATAATGTTATCTACATCGGCTTTTGTGTCCAGCTTAATATTATTAACATCAATTTTTGACAGTGCTAAATTAGCAAGATACTGTTGTGTCTCCTGAGAAGCGTTACCTTCAGCAATTAATGCAGAAATCTCTTCCCATGTTGCATTTGCAAGATCAATACATCCATTAGCTGTAGCATATTTCTGTGCTGCTAAACGAGCCTCGACCATTTCTTCTGCATTGGCTACGCCCATCTGTTCAAGCATAGCAACAGTGCCAGCTTTTGTATCTTCTGTAAGATTTTTCATTACATCTGAATTATTAATATATTCAGTTGTAAGTTTATTAAAAGCAGATTGACATGCACCTAAGTCGGAAGGTGAATTTGCAATTGTTTTAATAAAATCATCATAAACGCTTCCTAATTCACCAAATTGTTTTTTGAAATCTTCATTATTAAGGATAGATGACCAATCAAAATCTTCTTTATCGTATACATCAGCATAGATTTTATCTAATTGGTCTAAACCTTCGGAGAGGGCTTGAACTTGTGCAAGTGTATCAGTAAATGTTTTTGAAAAGTCCTCTTGATTCAACAATTCATCTACTTTATCAAGTTCGTTCTCCAGAGGAATGCTGTAATAGCCTTCAAACTCAGGAACTGTCGATAGATAATTGTTAATCGCATCGGTAATCTCCTTTTCGTTTCCAATAAATTGTTCGCTTGCAACTGCTGTATCAATCAGCTCTTGCTTAAATTTGTTAAAATCTTCTTCTGTCTTAGGTAATTCATTACCCTGTAACGCTGTCAACATTGTCTGTTGAGCCAAGTTTTCATTTAAGTTATCAATAGATGAATTGTATGCCTCTACTGATTCCTTCATCTCACTATATCTACTATAGATAGAATTAAACAGTGAATTGTCTGATAATTCATCAGCCGTGAATGCTTCTGAATCTCTTAATGCGTTTACTGCATCTTCAAGTTTTTTGTAATTTTCTAATGCTCCCTCAACTGTATCATCGCCAATTAAAACCAACTGACCACCACCAGTACCATATGAACCACTATCAATTACACCAGCTTTTTCAAGCTCTTTAAATGCTTTTACTGCTTCTTCTCCCGATGCACTAATAATGTTGTTAGTACCCCAGAAGTTGTCTTTTGCAACATCCATCAACTCTTCTTTTGCTGCATTTACACCAGCAATCAAGTCTGTCTGTTGATTTTTCAATGAATCAATGCTTGCTTGTTTAATGGCATTTGATAATGAACCATACTTTGCAATTAAATCATCAATGCTTTCTCCTTCAAGTCCAAGTTTCTTTAATAACTCTGTCTGTGTAGTCATTAAGTCTTCTTTAGCACTTGCATCTGTTTTTACCGCATCCGATAATTGGATGTATTTGTTTGCTAATGTAGCAATCTCGTCACCTAATGTATTGGCTGCATCTGCTGCTTCTTTAGCTTTTTGTCGTGCTTCCTCTACAGCTTGATTATGCTTAGATACTGCGGATGTTACTGCACTAACTCCAAGACTTATACCCATAAGTACAATTCCTACTGGATTGCTAAGAAATACACTCTTTAATGTAGCACCAAGTCCAGTCATAGCCGCTTTCAGCGAAAATGTACTTGCTGTACTAGTTGTATTAGCTGCGGTCTGTGCATTTGTCGCTTGCGTCAGATTCATCTCAGCAAGTTTCTGTAATGCCATCTCTTTTGTCATACCTTGCATCTGTAAAATACGCACTCTGTCAGCCTGAGTAAGTGTGTTTGTGGCTAATACATTTCTTAACTGTTCTGTTGTCAATGTACTTGTTGCCTGTGCAATACTCTTTAATGCCTGGAATCTAGCAGATAAGTTACCATTCGGAACATTACTTGCCATCTGTAAGGCTTTTCCATATTGCTCTACTTGTTTTGTAGCTGTAATGAGTGCCATACCACCAGTAGCAATAAACTTACCAAGATTGAGTGCAATTACACCTTTTAGCGTACCTTCTACAATTCCCCAATTATTAGCAAATTCCAAAACTGCCGAACCTAAATTGGCAAGGTCACGTACTGTATTACCATTGATAATACTCTGATATGTCTCTGTAAGAGTGTTAGAAAACCTCTGACACGCTGCGTCAGCACTGGTCATCCAAGTTTGATACTCTTCTGTAGCACTTCCTGCACTATTGATTGCATCTTCATAAGCTGATGCAGATTCCTTCATACCAGATAAAATAGCGGCACCTGCTGCACTTCTCGATTTACCGAACATAGTCTCAAGAACATTTGCACGTGAGGTATCATCCAACTTATCCATAACTTGTGAAATCTCGTATAACTGGTCATAATAAGATTTGAATGTATGCTCATCTTCCATAATATCAACACCAGTTAATGCCATGAGCTTTTCACGCAAGTTACTTGTGGCTGTTGCTAAATCGTCAACTTCTTCGCCCATCTCCTGCAACTCTTCAATAGCATCTGTATCACCAGATGAAGCTCTCATTCTTAATGAACCGATCTTTGCTGTGTTACCGAGGTATGACGGATCATTATAGTATTTATTAGCTGTAGCAAACATTGTAGCGGCTTGTTCAATACTCATATGTGCTTCTGTCAATGTACCAGCCGATAATCTAATGCTTTCGGCTAACCCTTCCGCATCAATACTGTACTTGTTTGACATATTATTGATGAGGTCTGTATAGGCTTCAAGTTTCTTGTCCATCTGGTCGTTTCCATAACCACCAATTTCATCAAATGAAGCAATAGAAGTCTTAATTGAACCGATTGCCGTATCAATGTCTACATCTCCAACGTTTGATAAGATGTTCGCCCACTTCGCCCCAAGTTCCGCATCGTCTAAATCCCAACCAAGTTTTTTGAGCTCTGTCACAGCATCAATCAATGAACCAACTTTTACATTAAGTTCCTGTGCCTTGCTAAGAGATTTGTTAAAATACTTGTATAACGCATCTCTGTCAGAAATTTCATCTGTTACTTTCTGAAGATTTACAAGACTATCATCTAATGTCTTTGCTTCGGTTGCTGCATTTCTGACCTGATTAGAAATGGCATAAACCAGACTTGCACCACTAAAAAATTTCGTATAACTCTTAACAGATTCTTTGAATTTACTTCCCCAAGTCATACCTGCATTATTCGTTGCTACAAGCTCCGTCTTAAATGCCGACAACTCACCTCTAAGAGTTTTTAGTTCTCCTGTACTCTTTGCTACATTAGCGGCATTAAGCAACTGATTGTATTTAGCGGTCATTTCATGATTATTGAAAAGTTTATTATTATTCCTTCCCAGAATCTTAATCTGGTTCACTAACTGTTGCTTGCTTGTATCAAAGTTCAGATGAACCTTATTATTATTTGCAACCCCCTGTGCGTTGTTAATTGCCTGTTTGGTTGCTGTCTGTACACCTTTTGTATTTACATTCGGTGTGATGTTGAATGTAAGATTATTTAATCCCTTCAACTGTGCTTTGATTGCTTTCCTTGTTTTTGGCATATCAAGGTTGCCAATCAGCTTGACGAACTTCATGTCGCCAAGACTTTTTGCGTCTGACTTAATCTGTTGCTTGCTTTTTGTTTTGCTAAGACCAGCAACAAGATTTACAATAAAGTCATTTACTGCCATAAATCTTTTTCCTCCTTTTTGAATTTTTCTTATTGACAATTCCATTTCTTTTGTTATATAATCATAATGGTTTGTTTTACACATTTTCACGTGCAAAAAAGAAAAAGGTTCGAAATAAACACTCTCGCATAATTGAATCTTTTGATTGAATCATCATAGAAAATAGAATTGATATTTATATAAACGTATAGATGCGTAAATATCGAAGGATTACTTTTTCTGGTCTAAGTATCTTCTTACCTTGGTTTTCACTTCATCTGTCACAAGCAGTTTCCCATGCAAGAAATTACTAAGCTTTGAACCATTCATACCTAGTTCGTCTGCAACAAAGGATTTTTTTCAATCCATTCTTTTTAATGTACTCATTAAGTTCCTGTTGTAAACTCACATAATTCTCCTTTCTGCCAACAAAAATTTTTGGCATAATAAAAAGGTCAAACAGCTAGTATGATGGAACTGCCTGACCTCTTTATGGGGTGTCATATAAATTGTTTTCCATGTGAAAACTGTCTATTGTTTTGAATATGATACTATTTATAAGATACGCATAAGCCGTTTGAGGACTTATGTAATCTTGAAGTACACACTTCTAACTATTGGTGTCAAACTCACCGCAAGTCCAATTTATATGTCTTTCCATATATAAGTAAAAATAATCACTCTCAAAAAATCCTTTATTTTAGGCATTTGTGACACTTCAACTTGCGAAAATATGTTCACTTTTCACAAAACAAATGTTCTTTATCGTCTGTTACACTTATCACAGTTACCAGTGCCATTACCCATTTGCTTTGCATAGAACATCTTCCCACATGAGGAACATCTTTTTACAGCCTTATATTTCATATACACACGCTCATTGTCTTTTTTCAGCACTTGCACTTTATTCTTCTTACTGTCAATGATAAATACCTTTACTTTCTGTCCTTCCTTGTATCTGCCATTTACAGAAAATGGATAATCTCGCCCTTTATCTTCAATATAGACTTTTCCCGTTTTAGACCTTGTATCATATGATTTTATGATACCTTTTTTTATGTCCTTTTCCTTCGGCTGTTCCAATACATCAAACTCACCAAATGCAGCTACAAATATCTGTTCCCATAGATTTTCAAAATCTGTGATTATAAGAGCAACTTCTTCATTCTCTGCATTATCTCTATCAACACAAAAGGTCATACGATAATACATTGTAGGCTTAATCTCTCTAGGTGCTGGCACTTTTGGCAATGTTTTTTCAAAATATCCATCGTCCTGCAATTTCTTATAATCTTGAATCATAGCTTTACTGTCACTTCTGCCTTCAACCTCTACAATCGGATTATATTCAAGCAGTCGTTCCAAGATATACTCTGCATAATCCCTACGATTGTAATACTGGTTCTGATCTGCTTTCTGCCATGCCAACAACAGACAAGCTAATCTCACTATCCTACGACCATCTTTATCATTGGTGCGGTACTTCTTACTGATTTCCTTTATCTTCTGAATCTCACTCTTGTATATCACAATTGGCTTGTCATTAAAGAACACCTCACAATTATGCTCTTTGTCGGACGCAAGATATTCATTGATAAAATTCACTAGAGCTTCACTCTGTTTCAGATTTCCTTCCTTGTCCCATTCGTCATCTTCATATAACGATTTGAATATTTTATTACTTCGCTTTCGTTCCTTTTCATCTTCGATATTGTATTCGTTCGTATATAAATACAGTCGTTCCATAATATTATCTTTTCTGGTGCGGAAAATCTCTGTAATATCATCAATCGTCCAATCTGACTTTCCTGTCATTCCAACGATATCATGCTTTATCATCAATTCTATTGTATTATCTCTATATGTAGGTATTTTGCAGATATACTCATACTCTCTGACATTGATTTTATCCCCAAGCACCTTGTCTAATAGCTGTTTATCCGTCAAATGCAAGAATCTTTTAATATGTTCAAAGTGTAGCAGTATTTGTTTGTGCTGTTCTTCCTCTCCCAAACTATCATAATCTTCTATCACATCATGAATTACAGCAAGGTTATCCTTGCCATAATCATATGTTTTCATAATGCTTTTACATTTATATTCATCTGAAAAATTTGCACCTAATATATTGCTCCTAATCATCTTCTTCCTCCTCGATGTTCCTATCTTCTTCCCAAAATACAATATCTTTTCCAAGAATTGTAATAGGTTCATTGTCCGTATGTTCCTTTGCTTTTTCTGGAATATCCCAGTCAATTTTCTTTTTGCTATATGGGATTACATCTAAAATATCATCACCCATGACTTTCCAAAGGAAATTATTGATACTGATGTATTTACACTTTGGATATTCCTTCAGAACAGTTACCAACATATCAAAGATTTCAGCAAATCCAACCTTTAATTCTTTGAGTAGCTTTGTCCTTGTATCGAATATCAACGCATCCAATTTACTGATTGTAAATGTCTTTGTCTTTTCCTCTGTACTTTTACGATTCTTCTTACTGTAAATCTGCATCAATTTAGATACAAATTCTTCATAAGTAGCCTTGATAAACTTCTTTGTGGATGGTGTAACCTTGACTTCCTTTGCATACCCCATAAGGATATAACTGTCTGAACTGCTCCATTTGTCTTTCATTATGGCATTTAATTCTTCCTCAAAGATTTCCAGTTTCCAACATATTTTATTCATAAGGCAATCTGTAAGAAGTAACGGACAATTATCTCTGTAATACTCCCAAAAATATTTTTCATCCTCTGTAACTAATTCTCTTTCGCCATACATAACACCTTTGACAAATGTATCAATGGATTCAAATGTGTACATCTTACAAATATCTCTCATGCGTGACTGATACCTTGTGTATTTGTCCTTGTAGTTGCTTTTTACATTGATGAAAAAGTATGGTAAATAGTTTGGAACATACTTATTAGTCTCTTGTAAATCCCTTGCAAACTTTTCTTTTTCTTCTTGTGTATACCGCCTTAATTCATTCTGTGAATCTTTCCATCCAATCTGTAAAAATTCCTGTGACAAACTAGGTTTTACACCAGTCTTTGTAGAATCAATCTCTTCTCCGATTAAGTATCTATCCTTCTTAATTGTCTTGAATAATTCAAGCTGTCCAACGCTGCAATCATACTCTGGATAGTTCGAATCAGTATGGTGTAGATATTCTGGATGCTTTGCAACCTTATTTCCATTTTCGTCTACTGTGATTTCCGCTTTTTCTTCATCAACCGGGAACAATGGCATCATAGCAAATAGGCTTGTACTCATATTTGAATATACACCAACTTTATTACCAAATCCTTGTTTATCCGATTCTGTAGCTTCGTTTATGTCATATTTTTTCGGCTTCATGTTATCTACACCTTTTTCATAGGTTGTAGGGTAAACATTCCACGCATTATTGATATAAACCTCTGAATTGAATGTGCAGACCATATCACTATCAAAATCACTATCTGAATGCTTTACAGTAGATAAGTCATGCAGACTGTAAATAATACCGCTTTTGATGTACTTATAATATCTCTCCATTTCGTCAAAGATTTCTGGTGTAATGCCGACCTTATAAGTATTTTCTTTATTGCAGACTGTCAAAATATTATGTTCCGCAATATCCGTCATAGGACTTCTACACGCATCTATTGTTTCAACATTTTTCTTCTGCCAATACTGACTATATACTGCATAAGGTGGAATAAGACCAATTCCATTCGCTTCAATATCTCTTGTGACCTGTGTTGCTCTATGCTTATGTGAATCGGAAATACCCCCTTTTTCATCCATCCAATAGTACCAATTAAAAGCCCATTGACATAAAGCATATGGATCACTAATCATAAACTGATAATTACTGTTCCCATCGGGATATAATTTTCCTGCCTTTGCACGATTCAAATAACTTTTGATGATTTTCTGAATTTGACCGCCCACATATTTATCTTTTATCAAATCAGGATTTTTCAGTAGGGCATTATTCAATGTGGTAGTTTTCAATTCCTCTTCTGCATCTACATCCTCATTATCTGCCCCATTATCTTCCTCACAATCAATGTCTGATTCTTCATCGTCCATATCTTCTTCATCTTCTGTGTCCGACAAATCTTTTATATCTTTTGCAAGTGCATATAAAATGTATTCTGGCTTACCTTCGGCAAGTAATCTTAAATACTTCTCTGTAGGCGCAATCAGCTTGTCAATATCTTCATCTTCACGAACATTACTTGTCGTTGTGAGCTGGTAATTCTGACGCACACAATCTTTTTCATCCTTTGGTTTAGGCGCAACTCTCTGTACTCCCCACAATGCTTCTGGATTTCCATTATAAAGGTCAAAATTGCAACCCATACCATCTGATTTATACAATTTCTTATATTTCCATTGTGATTCTGTCAGAATAACATCCACATCCTCAATCGGGATATACTCTATTTCGTCCTCACTCATACCTTTGTATCTGACATCTACAATCGTTTCAAATCCTTTTGCCCTGGCATATTCCATAATAGGAAATGTTACAAGCAAGCCTTTTACACCAATACTTCTAGCATTAAAGGCAGATGGGATATAGTCAATGTGTAAATCTTTCGCCCATTTCTCCGCGAATGTCGGTGTAATCAATCCCATACCATCAAAGGAATTGAGATATGCTGTATGAATAATATTTCCATTTTCATCTTCTTCCCACTTTGTTTCAAAGAATGGTCTTGTATCAATGTCATAAGTGAAACTATCTGAATCTTCATCCTTATTTTTCTTCACAAAGTAGACCAAATGATTTTTATTGTTCTTATCCTTAAAGGTTATATATTCAAAATCGGGAATAACCACAACTCTAGGCTTTCTAACAAATATGCAGCCTGTTGTAGTAAGTCCCTCATATGCTCCAAATTTAGAAGGTGGTAATATTTCAGATGTTTTTACATCAAGCTGGAAGCCTACTCTGATTTTCGGCAACACCTTATCAAGAATATCTTCCTGTATGAATAAAACTGTGTTCTGTTTCAGATTTCCACTACTAGCACTTCTTCTGACATACTTTTTGCCATTGTAATAAAATCCTTTTTTTGAAAACTTGTCATAGCCTGTCTTATTTGTTTCAACGCTGATAACATATGGGAAAAATAAAAACTTCTCCATGTCCATTATCTTGTCATTGATAGCATTGATCCTACCCTCTGTCGGATGCTCATTTGCTTTTCGTTTCAACTTCTTAATCTCTTTTCGCATCTCTTTTAATTTCAGATATGCTCTATATTGTTGTTCATTCGGTGTAATATCTTCCCCATTTTCATCTATGGTTGTTTCAGGACTTACAACCTCTCTGATTTTTTGAAAAAGAATGTTATCACCAATAGTAACAAGTCCGCTATCTCCATATGATTTAGTCAGCCAATCAATCAACGGAATTTCTGGAATACTATAAAATTCAATCTCTCCACTACCCTTTTCTTTCTTTTCATGCTCTTTGTTAGGTGTATTGATTATCATTCTTGAACTCAATTTCAATATTTTATATTGAACTGGTACAAATCCTTCCTCTTTCTGTTTCATATAAATTTCTCCAATCATACTAATTTTGTATTATGCCTGTTACAGAACGTGCTTTTATCAATGGAGATGTTTGAACTCTCTACAAATAAATACACCTTCTATTTATAATATTCTCCACTTAGGAAGAAACTTTTTTGATTTTTTCGTGTTCCATATTCAGTTATCATCATTACTTTTGAATACTGCGTGAATAACGCTTGAAAAGCCATTACATAAGCTATGAAAACTCATGTAACGACTATTGAAAATTCTTGATAAGAAATACTGGTTTCATTGGATATTTCAAAATAAAATGTTGCCTACATAGGGAAGATATTGAAGGTCACTTTTTCGGAAAATGCAATTTTACTTCACAATCTGCATAAATGAAGGCTTATTGCTCATTTTTGCAATTTCGCCACTCTGATTATCAATAAGCAGACCATTTTCTCTGTCTATAGTGTAAGTACCGATTCCGTTATCTTCACAGAATTTTTCAGCCATATCAACACCTGTCTGCTGTTTGTACATTGCACTCATGCAGCTCATATAGAACACTGTAAACTCTCTCAAATCATTATTCATGTAATCCCACATAAGATCGAATACACCATCATGACCAACCGCATTGTCAAGACCTTTTTCCTTCAGAACATTCATTGTGAAGAAATAATCCTTACAGCCCCACTTATCGCCATCATAGGTTTTATCTATCGGGAATATCTTAATCAGATTGCCTAACTTAATCCGACCAATAATACCGAATATAGCATCTATCAGATTAAATGAATTTTGCTTAACTTCAAATGGTGTCTGATATGTGCTGTCTAATCTATGATTTATAGCATCAATATCAATCGCATAATTTATATACTTCACACCACATAAAGCAACTTTCATCAATTCATCTTGTGACCAATCATCTAAACTCTTGTACTTTTCAAACATACTGCTAACTGTGTTGTGATACTGTCTGTTCCACATATCATGTAACTTGATTGTTCTTGTAAGCCTGTTTAATTCGGCTGTGTGTTTATTTCCTGTTGTTACTGTGAATTTATTACTCATAAGCAAATCTCCTCTATTTTATAACCAGCTTTCAGATATTCCAGATATATCAATCCTTCTATCTCTTTAACTTTTGCTTCTGAAACTGAATCCATTAAAATATCTCCATCTTTCATTTCAGTAAGTTCAGCATCACCGATTATATCTGACATTTTCAATGTAAGTTCTCTTATCTTTGATGTATTAAGTTTCTTCTTTTTAGTATCTGTAAAATTAACAATCGTACCCATAATATATATTCTCCTTCTGTTTCTGTTACCATTTTAAGTTGTGGCGAATTTGCCACAACCTATATCAATAACATTTAGACTGTTCTCCATTTGGAGAAAACTTAGATTAGTAACACCTTATAAACTGCACTCCAATTGGAGAGAACCTATATCGGTAACATTTTCTCAGTTCCGTCCAAATGGACGAAACATCAATCAGTAACATCTTTTTTCTTTAATCTGTATGCTTTCTGTTTACAAGCATTTGAACAATACATAGCATCCTTTTTCTTAGCCACAAAAGGTTTATTGCAAATCACACATACACGATTTTTCTCTAACTGTTTTCTTTCTTTTCGTTTCTGAATATAATTATCATTTACACATCTATAGCAACAATATTTACGTCTGCGATTTTTTGAATAAAATTCTCTACCGCAATATTCACAATTCAATTTAAAGGAATATTGATAATGCCATTTTCCTTGTAAAAATTCTTCATATTCTTTTTTTAATCTAGCTTGTTCTTGCTCATATGTTTCATACCTCATATGTATTTTGTTACCGATTAAAGTTACGCTGATTTCAGCAGAACTTATTTCAGTAACGCTCCTTTCCTTGTTGCAATACACTCCAATTGGAGTGCAATCCACTTCTTCTCCAAATGGAGAAAATGTCACGCAATCTTCTTATTCCTAGCACCATACACCAATGCATCCTCTTTTCCTTCTACACAAGCAGCAGTCACAATAACTCTCTTTGCTATTGACATATCGGGAATTTCAAACATTATCTTCTGCATAGAACCCTCGATTATAGAACGTAATCCTCTTGCACCTGTTTTCTTCTTAATAGCCATTTCAGCAATCTTCTTTAATGCTTCGTCCTCAAACTCCAGTTTCACACCATCCATTGACAATAATTCTTGATACTGCTTTGTAATAGCGTTCTTAGGCTCTGTGAGAATATGCACTAAATCTTCTTCAGATAATGGATTCAATGCAGTAATGATAGGAAGTCTGCCTATTAACTCTGGCATAAGACCATACTTGACAAGATCGTGCTGTTCCACCTTTGACATATCAACTTCTGATTCCTTTTTATCGGCAACTTTAGCACCAAATCCGATTGTATTATGCGTCTCTTCCTTGCCGATGATTTTATCAATGCCATCAAATGCACCACCACAGATAAAAAGTATGTTAGATGTATCAATCTTTATTGTTTCAGCTTGTGGATGTTTCCTACTTCCTGTCACTGGTACTTCTGATACTGTACCTTCGATAATTTTAAGAAGTGCTTGCTGTACTCCCTCACCAGATACATCACGAGTGATTGACATATTCTCGCCTTTACGAGAAATTTTATCTATCTCGTCAATATAGATAATTCCTCTTTGTGCTGATTCAATGTCATAGTTTGCATTCTGTAAAAGTGTACGCAACATGGTTTCAACATCTTCGCCGACATATCCAGCCTCAGTTAAACAGGTAGCGTCAGCAATAGCAAATGGAACACCTAAGAATTTTGCAAGGCTCTGTGCAAGATATGTCTTACCACTTCCAGTAGAACCAATCATAAGGATATTAGACTTCTGTATCTCAACATCTGATTTTTTATTCTGCTTCAATCTCTTATAGTGGTTATATACCGCAACTGCAAGTGTTCTCTTTGCTTCATCCTGTCCGATAACATACTGATCTAAATGTGCTTTTATCTGTGAAGGTGTAGCCAACTGCATATTATTTGTAATAGATTCCTCTTCTTCATCATTGAGTAACTCACTTGCAATAGAGATACAGCTATCACAGATATAGCCATATTTACCTCTAATCAGCTTATCTACTTCATCTTTTTTACTTCCGCACATACAACAGTATTCGTTATTTTTCACCATTATAAATTCTCCTTTATTTATGAAAATTGTACTTATCAATTATCACTACTTATGCTTATGTTTTCTCTTATGGTATCTATCCCAATGATTCCAATAATCACATTTTTCTTCTGCATTTTCCTTATCCTTAGTTTCAAATATTACTCTTCTACGAATTGATACAATATTCTGATCTGAAATTTTAATCTCAACTCTATGATTGTTTCCTTTATCAGATACTACTATTGCAGGTTCAACAACCCATATATGGGTGTTATGATGTTTCTTTTTGATTCTGTTCAAAAAATATACATCTTGTCCTTCCTTAAATACCATTATTAAAATCTCCTTTACTCATCAATACTCGTGCATATTTGCATACGCTTGTTGCTTTTTCTGTTCAATTTCAGATTCTATATCTTGATATAGTTCATACTGTTCACTCGGAGGAATATCTGAATTGTCGATCTGTTCCAATAATTTATAAAATTTTTCATATGCTTTTTCTATTGTTATCATAATATCTGTTTTCCTTTTACTCATACACAATTACTTCTACAGGTGTACACTCTTTCATAAGTTCATCCCATGTAACTTCAACAAATTTACCACCCTTATAGTCATAATTAGCTTCATCCAAATAGACAAAAATGCAGCAGTCCTTTACACTTTCATCAATAATTTTTCCATCAATCGGAGTACATAGCTTATATGCCTTTTCCCATTTCATAGAACTTATCACTTCAAAGCTATGTGTTGTAATCCATATACCAAAAGGAACATCCAATAATCCGTGGTAATCTTTATCTGTATTGGAAAACGTTTCACCTACTCTGTAATATTTTTTCTCTTTAATTGTCTTACTCATATATATAATTCTCCTTCTATCAAGTGAAAAATTGTAAACTTATTATTCAGATAAATAGAGGGTGCTTATTTCGGATGCCGATAGGCAGCCGACATACTCTCTCTTTATCGAAAAGAATAATCAGTTTAATTCATATTTTGAACCATTCAAGGTACGCTCAAATTAAGTATCTCTATTAAATATATTTACTGATTCGTGCGCTTTCTTTGCTATCTTTCTTTGGCGCAGGCTTTTCACTTAGCGGAACAGCAATCTTTGATTGCGTTGTGAAGCTTAGTAGAAAAGGTTGGTTTCAAAGAAAGTAGGACATCATTTTATCCTTGGGGTCAGATTCACAAAAATGACATTATATACATAAATGTGGATTTGCCCCCACAGTTTTCCTCTTGGTCTTGTCAGCTCGATTCTCCAATAGCAGACCTGTCCTCTAAAATCCAATATCTTTTATCTCTATTAGGATTAGGTAAACCATTATCAAGGACTCTTCTCTTGTCAACATATGATTTATCATTTATGTCTGCACTATAGAATCTGCTCTTATACAAATTTTTGTAGTTATCTTCCAATGCACCATTAAATGTATTGATTCCCTTATATCTCAACTTTAATCCGATTGTTTCAAATTCTTCTTTGATATACTGTTGGTCTTCTACATATAATCTTTTTCCTTCTATGGATTTTAGAAACAGAATAAATTTATCCATTTCCTCTACATTGCATACCATTTCTTCTGCATTACTGGTCAGAGATTCTTCCAGAATATCTTCTAAATATCCTTTGTGTCCTAACTCTTTCATGCTGGTAAACATATCATAATCTTGGCTGTATTTTCTGAATTTACATTCATTGACTTTAATCTGACCATATATGTTTTTCTTTTTGAACAGATTATAGAATATCTTGTTATTATTCAGTTTTTCTCTCTGCTTACCATCACCATATTTCTTGTAAAAAGCTTCATAATCGGATTTATACAGTTCAACCGGTTCTAAGTGATAATTGATTCTGTTGATGAATCCCTGTAATCCCTTTTTCTGATACAATCTAATATAGAAATAACAAGTATCATCTTTTGCAAGACTTCTTTTTCTTCCTAATGTCTGTATCATTGTGTCAACATCTACAATCTCTGTAAATATGTGTTTTATTTTCCTATCTTTCAAATCTACACCATTATCCAATACAGAAGTTGTGAACAAAATCCTCTTATCAAATGTTATGAGATCATCAGCATATGTTTTTATGCAAGCAGGCTCCTCAATAATCTTTCCATTTGAATCTTCTTTCCAGCCGCACAAATCTCTTAATCGTTTTTTCTTTGTATTTCTGGAACAATAGTAATCAGCTTTATCTCCATAGATTTTGCTCATTTCAAGTATCCTATCACCAGAATTACAAAACACAATTATCTTGCTGTCAGTTTCATTATTCAAAATATCATCTATAATTCCTGGAAGTTCTTCACTCTGGTAATAAAACAACTTCGACACATAGGAATAATCCTTATCCAACCTATAACTGTTCTTCTTTTTTACTTTGCTTGTATCTCTCAGATACTTAAAAAATGATTTTGCTGTTGCACTAACAAATACTACAACTGATTCTTTCTGCTTCATTAAATAGTTATATGCAACATCCGTATAATCATTAAATCCTGCATCTGTTGTAAAATAATGGCATTCATCAGCAATAATATAGTCATAGTGAGATATTTTATCCCCTTGCTGTATTTTCCTCTGAAAAGCCTGATATGTAGTCACATATATAGTTGCTTGTAACTTTTCATCCTTTACTTGTCTATATGTCTGATTTCTCAACTTGCTTCTATTGCAAAGATATAAAATTCTCCTCTTCTTTGTAGCTGCATATTTTCCTAATCTTCTGATACAAAAATATGTCTTTCCGCAAGCTGTACCACAATCTAAAATCACAAATTCATTGTGCCATCTTTTATAATCTTCCCCTATAAGGTCAGATACCCATATTTTTTGCTTGCCATTTGCCATACACTCACACTCTCTTTCTATACTTCATCATAGTGTCGTGTAAAGCTGGCGAATCCTCAAAGAAGAAAACCTTTAACTTATCATCCTTCTCTGAATCCTCAACTTTTAAAATTTTAAATCCGTTATTGCATAGCCAATTTGTCATTGCTAATGATCTGACTATGTACATATTCATCTTATTAGTTCCTTTGTAAATAGTTCATTACCTCCAATTCTAATTTAATGTAGGCACACCACCAATAATAGGTAATGTGCCTGTCTATCCGTCCAATATGTATAACCATTATCTTCAATGGTATTGTAATTCCGTTCAAATTATGTAATCAGTATCTTCACTGATATATGTTTTAATAAAAGGGGATTTGTATATCCGTTCTGAACTGTAACTATTCGCTTCAATAGTCGGTTGCTTAATCTCACTACAACATTATCTCTGTTAATACTATATTCTCCACTCGAAGATTGATTTTTACTGATTTGATTCAGATACAACTTTGACATTTACCGCCTGTGTCCTGTCGGTTTCACCATTGCCAATCTCAAATTCAACAACATCATTCTGATTTAAGGATTTACGACCTTCCATCTGAATATTTGAATAATGTACGAATACATCATTACCTTCTTCGTCAGAGATGAATCCGTAACCCTTCTGATTGTTGAACCACTTAACTTTTCCTGTTTTCATTTGTTAAATTCCTCGCTTTCGTTATTGTTTCTTCTATATATAAGGCAGGAATGAGAAAGTATCTCGTGATTTCCTTTATCATTCAAACTGAATGACCTCTATTATATTGTTCTCTCTTTAAGCCGACAATCTTTCGTCAAAATTCTCATACAACTGTTTTGTGACAGTTTCTATATCTATACCATCACTAAGCTGTAAAATCACGTCTATATCATCATAGCAGTAACAACTTGCTTTTCCGATTGCAATATGTAGCTTATCTTCTACAATTTTTTCATAAGTAAAATCAATGGTATCTGCGAATATGCCCGAATTAGTGTAGAACTCTAAATCTTCCTTAAACTTTTCAACTGATATTGGCTCTTTCATACCTTCATCATGGTTTACTACTGCACTTGTAACTGATACAAGATTGTCTGTGATAGCTTTTAATAATCTGTTTGCTGTTGTCTTTCTCATAATGTATATTCTCCTCACTTCTGTATTTTTCTGTTATGCAAATAGTGTCTATCTATTGCCTATATATACATTCTCTGTTATCTATCTGTATTTTTAATTACTAAGCATTTTTAGCTTATCTCGTCTTGATAACTTCTTAGACTTCTGTTTTCCCTCTTTTTCAACGACTACTTCATCTGAAAAATCCAAATCTTCTAACTCATTAGATTTAATTGCTTTTGCAGCATTGATTCTTTCATCATGTTTCTGCTTTGCAATCTCCTTAATACTGTTAAGATGGTCAAATGGGAATGATAAACCAGATATAGCAGTAATAGTCTTGTCACTTCCATATCCTTCAAATGTTCGTCTTGGAATACCAACAATCTTAATAATATCGTCCTTGTTAATCTTCTTAGTCGAATTGATGATACCGATATACTCACACTTTCCATCTTTCTGTATTGGTGCAAAGATATTGTTCGTTGTAAGCATTTCAATAACCTTTTCTGAACTTGCTTTTTCATTACCTAATACGGATAACACCATACTTCCATGTGTGCTTAAAATTGTTCTCTTTTCCTGTTCATCTACATTTCCTAACTCTGATACAGAATTGTTTGAAATAAATGTATTAAGCATTGTGGTACAGATACTATTGATTGTCTGCTTGTTGCCACTATTATTGTCAAGGAACATAACAGAACCCATATTTTCAATTTCAAGTAATTCCTGGCAGCACTTATAACTGTTTACGTGAAAATCAAAGTCCTCGTCCTTATCTGGAAGTACCACGATTGAACAAATAGTCTTGTCCGTTTCCTCAACCAACATATCAATCAAGGCTGTAGATACCCCACTCCCCGTACCGCCTGCACTTGAAAAAATCACATATACAATAGATTCTTCAAGGGCAGAGATTTCATCTACAATATCCATATTTTCAGCAAGTGCCTTTTCTGCTAATGCACGATTACCAGCACACCCATTAAATCCTTTTAAATGTCTGATATTCTTTGCACCTTTAATAGCTGATTCATCCTGTGTGCTTGAATTGATATGAATTGTTGTATATCCTAATTTTTCAAGACAGAAGGCTATATTTGTTCCTGCACCACCTACACCAACTATTGCTACATCATTCACTAAACCTCTATTACTCATTGTCTTTTCCTCCGTTCCACTTGATTGTTGTTAATCCTTTTTCTGTAATAAAATAGGTAAATTCTAAATGGTCTTTAATACCTTTCTCCATATATCCATCTTTTACCAATGTTTTTACACGCATTACCAGATTGTGCCTTGTAGTAAGTAAATCATCCTCACCATAAAATGTGTTGATCTCGTTGATTGTCATACCACACAATTCATCAAAGCATTTTTCCTGTGCAAGAATCTTCATTATATTTACATCAAGTCTGTTAATAGATAAACTCACTACTTCGCACCTCCCTTCTTTTTGTTATTCATAAGCTGATTACAAACCTTTTTCAGTTCTTGATACTGAAGGTCTGTTGCAATATCCTTATTATCGCTCTTATCAATTACTGAAAATCTCCATTTATTTAATGGACTCTCTTTGATTTTGTAACCAATCTTACCCATTTCACATTTCAGCCTCTTAATATAATTCTCCTTGGCTTTCTGTATCTTAGGTTTCTTTATCAGCTTGTAATAATAGTTATGATACATATTACTCAATATCCTGTCTGGTCTAATTGGATGAGGTACAGGATGTCCTTTTTTATTCTTCTTAAATGCGTGTACCTTAAATTCCCATTCATAGACCAGCAAATCATAGTCTTTAGGATATTTTTCTTTGAAAGAACTGATAAACTCTTTCTCATTCAGTTTCTTTGCATCTATCAGCTCATTAAATAAATCCGTTACCTTCTTGCTCAAATCCGCAATATAAATCTTTCCGTATGCCATTTACACCATCCTTAATTTTGTGCTTTACAATATACTTTTCCTAGTTCATCAATGTAATATGTGCTTGCCAGTCCATCCACAAGACCACACTTCACATATCCTTGCTTAGTCATTTCCTGTAAATGTCTATATGCTGTACTATATGACTTCCTTTTTGCTACTGAAATATCTTCTAATATCTGTGAGATATTCATTGCTTTTAATGAATTATCCACATTTTTCTCATTCAGTAACATCAAGATTTCATAATCAAACTTTGTCATTACTTTCCACACCTCCTTGTCTCTCGTCATTAAATGCTAAAAAATATATTGGCATTTCTGCCATCTATATACTTATTCGCCTTTTGAAAATTGTTTTTTTGCAAAATTTCCACACCATCAAAATTTTTTTCAAAACATTCTACTATCAGATTTCCATAGAATGAGAAAATTTTTATGAAGTGTTTTGCAATCAACCCTTTCATATATAATATTCTCCACTTGTTTTTGAATTTTTTTGTTGTTTTGATTTCCGCAAAAAGAAAAACCACTACATATAGACTTAATAATCTATATATAGTGGTTCATTTCAAAACTATGTAACACCTATATTCAATTTTGGTGGACTTGACAAAATCGAGAAAATGTGATATGAAGTTTCAGCCATAGAAAACAGATTTTAAATTATGACTTAAACTTTTATCAATAATTTTTTCAAATTCTTTATCAGAAACATTTATATCAACATCACCATTTTTGATTTCATCCATAAAATCCTCAATCCAAATGTCAACATCATCTCCTTTATATATATAAGCATCATACAACTCATCTTCTACAAATGTTTTTAAAATATCCAATATTATATTGTATTTTTCTTCTCCCACAACAGCCTTTAATTTATCAAGTAACTCTCCATCTACATTGTATATCTTATAATAGTCAGCTATTCGACTTTCAGTTATTTCATATTTCTCATTTTCAAAAAAATCATTTATCAATTCCTTTATGAATGAGCTTCTTGATTTTCCTGTTTTTTCAAGATATTTCATCATCCTATTATAATCTGACATATCAGCAGGTGTGTACTTTATTGTAACTGATTGCGTCTTTTCATCATACTTCTTCTGGTAATCCTTCTGTGTCAACTTAGTAACATTACTTTTTTCTTCCATATATAAAAACCGCCTTCACTTCAAATTTCTACTTCTATTATATAGGAAGAAACACATAATCACAAATATAATTCTTTCCATAAAAACAGAAAAGCCATGACCTGTTACAGCCATGACTTTTCAACAACAAAACAATTTCAATCTATAGATAATCCTATGATTAAAAAATGTATATCAAGGGTTCATCACGCCCTTAATACCTAATGAGTATAACATACCTTGCCGATTTTTTCTATCTGCTTTTTCTTGAAAATCTGAATCGGCTTGATGCATCGTCAAATGTTTTTGGAACAAATTTCGTATCATCCTCTGATATACTATTCTCCATCTCTTTTCTAAGTCTCTGCTTAATTTCCGCTTTGATTGCTAATGATTCAATATTTGTATCTATCATAATATAACCTCTCTCTTCCTTATTATAATGCTATGATGCTAACCAACCTTTAACATTGGCTGCCTTCTGTAGCTGTCCGATTCTATCTAATACAATACACCCTAATTCAGTGAAGAAATATTTCTTTGTCCTTCCATAATCATGTAATGTATCTATGTCGATTTCTGTATGTAAGTTTAAATCATCAGCATTGACAATATATGTACTAATAATCACTTTATTTGTTCGTGTGTCCATTTCCATGCTGATTGATACTTCAAAATCAGAAGGATATAATACCTGTTGTGTTTCCGCAAAATGTTCAGCCAGCATATTGTTGATTATATCCTCTAAGGTTCTCTGAATATCAAAAGGTACAATAATATCTCTGTCAAATAAAAATCCTACTATCGTATCATTTATATCTGTGTAGTTCTTATCACTCTGTAAATGTAAATCTTCAAATCTGTATTTTGGCTGTTCCATAATCTTAATACCTTCCTCTCTTAATCTTATCCTCGATAATTCCCTTGCCTATTGTGAAAAACTGATATATTGCTAACGGTATAAATATCAAAAGCATTTTCATTGTGACATTGTTCACAGTCATAGATACGACCAAACTGCATATCCATAGGATCATTCCTATATAGAATCCGTATGTAAAGATTTTCAATTTTCTCTTCATTCTAATACCTCTCGTTTTTTCTGATTTTCTCAAGCTTTTCTTTCTTTTGGTTCTTATATCTTACCTTTGCTCTCGGTTGATATTTATTGCAGTGCTGACAATAATGAGCGTGATCCGCTTTTCTACCTTTGGTACAAAATCCTGCACACACATAATATAAACATGGTGTCTGTCTATCTGTTGCCATTACCCTTGACCTCCTTGTTAAGTTCGTTGCATCGGTTTTCTGCTTCTTCTCTTGTGGCGAATATTTCATTTTCGCTAACCTTTTTCCTCTCATATGCTTTTCCGTCAATCATGTATGTCAATTCACTTTCCTTTGCAGTAGTTTTTATTCCAATGCTTGTAATTGTATGTGGTTTCTTATCTGTAAAATAATTGTCTACAATATTTGAATCTACACAAATATACTTACTTCCCTCACATTCAGGGCAGCTCATTGTATATCTTTTAAATACAATGTGTCCTTCACCATTACATATTTTACATTTTTCCTTATTTTCAATCACTTTCCTGTCCTTCTTAATAAGAAAAACTTCCTGTCCTACTTCAAATTTTGTTTCTACATCAATATGCATACTCTATTCCTCCATTACTCGCAAATTTATTGCTTGACGTTTCTTATTGCCTGTATTAAGTTTCCAACACCAATCAAAAGACACTTTTTCATCTTTTGATAAATGATTCCTGTGTCTGCCTTCATCTATAGAAGACGAAACAATGTCTTCATGGTGAATGAAATATGTTTCACCATTTGTACCACAAATTACTCCATAACCTAATCGGTCACTATACCATAAAACTTTTCCATTAAAATTTTTCATTTAATCGCTCCAATCTTTACTACTTACAAATTTTATCCACCATATCTTGCAATCTTTCTTTTGCACTCTGGATATAATATAATTCTCCACCAATTTTGATTGCTTCATTATTTTTCTGTGCTGTTACAACTTTTTGCTGATAGAGATTGATTCCAGTAACCATACCACTACAAAAAGCATTTGCCTCATGTGACTTATCCATGATTTCCACCTCCGATTGTTTTCTTTTGTATATATTCATTCTCTCTATTATTATGAATTTCTTTTTCATAAATCTTAACCAGCTTATAAAATGTTGACCTTTTCAAATTCAGTATTTCCATACACTTTGTTGCTGTCATTTCTCCTAGTCTCCATTTCTCATAATAATCTTTCCAATTATCGGGAAATTGTGCGTTTGGTCTGCCTGTTGGTCTACCTGTCTTTAAAGAAGTTTTCTTTCCATTGATTACTGGCATAACATCCATTCCCTGTTTTTGTCTACGTCTTGTGTTTTCAAGTTCCTTTTGTGCCACATAAGACAAAATCTGTAATACCAGGTCAGCAATAAATCTTTTATCAAGATTATCACCAGATTGTCTTGTGTCGAGTAATGGCATATCCAACACAACAATATCTGCTCCAATAACATTGATAATATAATTCCATTGTTCCTTGATTTCCGTATAGTTTCTACCTAACCTATCAAGACTGACAATAACAAGCAAATCTCCCTCTCTTAAAGTTGGTGCTGTTGTTTCTGTTCCAACTAATGCGTTGTATTCCATTCGATTAAATGTCTTTCCGCTTATTTTGTCACACTTAATATTTCTCTCAGATATTCCAAACTCTTTTAACTGTTCAATTTGTCGTGCAAGATTCTGTTCTTTTGTAGAAACTCTTGCATATCCCCATACTTCATTTTTCATATTACTGTCCTTTCTGTTCGTAAAACACTTGTCACTTTTCGGATATATCTGTAAATAGAATTGACACCTTTACAAATACATTTCCTTACATAATAAGTATTCTCCGTAAAATGACACCTTTATAGACAGTTTCCATTTTAGCTTGTAGCATTGTTTTTCTTCCTATATAATATATATGGAAGGAGTTGATTTACATTTACATTGAGATTCAGAAGCAGAACCGCTTCAAAGATTTTTTACATAAGATTTATGACCGCTTAGAAGATTTGATATTCGCTATAATTCAAAAGATACCAGAAAAGCATATACCATCTTCTTTTATTAAATGGATGGAACACTACACAAATAAAAGATTATCAGAATTACAAAGTCAGATCATCCGCAAACGCTGGCAGACAATAGAATTAGAAAAGGCTGTTGATAAAATTCATAACAAGCAGCAGGATTAAAAATAGCACCTTCAGAAAGATAAATTTCTTTCCGTTGGTGCTTTGTTTATTATTGTAAATCATCCATTGTCATACAAGGGATTTCTTTTTCCTGCCTTAACTGCTTATCATTAGTGAAAAACATATCACATCTGGATGCAATCGCTGATGATATTTGCAATGCGTCCATTGCTTTAAATCCATTATACTGTCCTCTAAGTTTAGATGCTTGCTCTGCAATATCTGAATTTATATCTATAATCTCTACATTCATATAATCTAAGAATCGTTTGAAATTATCAACAAAATCCATTTTACCACTTGAATACGGATATACCAGATACTCTTCTATTGTTATTGCAGAAGTAACGACCTGTATATTCTTTTCTATACATGTTGTAAAGAATCTCTTTATAACCTCTGAATATAAAGGACTGTTTTCAAGATAGTATATAATAGGTGCTGTATCAACAAACACTCTTTTAAATTCTGTCATTATCTCTCATCTCCCTTATATATTCATCTGCATTTCTGCCACGCTCTGTTGTAGGCATAACAAACTGGTCTAAATCAATTTTCTTTGTTCGTCTGTCTGATATACTTATCAAACCATCAATACCACTTAAAATCTGAACAACATAAGTCAGCTTATCTTCTGGTACTCTTTCCAATAATTCAATAGCTTCTCTTCTAGTTGCTGTCATAGGTCATACCTCCTTTAAATTTTCGGATGAAATCGCTGTTTCTTTATATGCTATTATTTTGCATTTTTGTAGCGATTTTCATAAGATAACTCTGGGTTTAACTCTACTTCCCAATCAATTATGTCCTGTGGCTGGCATTGTAAAAGCTGGCATATATCCTCAATGGTTTTTGTTGATACATCACCACCGGCGAATATTCTTCCCTTTTCTACATTATCTGGCTTTTCGTTGTACTCTTTTATTTTTTGTTCTATTTCTTTCATTGAATCACCACTACACATTTTAATTTTTGTCAATGTACTTTGTGGCATTAATCCTTTTTGCCTTATAACATAAGTTGTTATACCTTTATCATCCAACTTCTTCATCAATTTATTATAATTTATCATTAACATTCTCCGTTCAAATAATATACATTATCTTTCGTGTATATTATAACACTCCTTTCCCTAATTTTCAATCAGCATTAGTTGAGGTGTAGCAACTTCTTCTAATGCTGATTTTTCGCTTATATCATCTTATTCAATATTTTATGCACAATCTTCCATAATAACCGCTTGCCTTCTTTCTTATCCATCTGATATAAAAAAATTCTTGTTATCCGTTCCATAAAATCATCAGGCATTATTGAGCCTTTGAACTGGTTATCTTCCAGACAACAAATTTGCAAATTTTCTACAGAATCAGCACCGCCACAAGCTAAAGGAATTTTATGGTCAATCGTTATATCTTCAAATAACAACTTCCTACCACACAAAGCACATTTTCCGTCTGCATTCATATAAAGCAATTTTTTTACATTATCAGAATATCTTTTTCGCTTGATTTTTCCATCTGCATTACATTGTATTTTTACATTCGTATCTATATCCTCAATATAATAATTTTTCGTTTTTGCTGGTGCTTTCTTGATTTTCTCTTGTGCTTTACCAATGGTTGCAAATAACTTTGCTTCATCTATATTATTCGTTTTTGTTGTCTTTCCTGTGTCTGTAACTGTTATGTAATAATTTCCATTTGTAAGTATATAAGCCATAATATCAACCTCTTTTCCATTGAGGACAGCTATATTTTAAGCTGCCCCATCCTTTACAGTTTCCTTTTACATCAAACCTACCATACAAGCCAATCTGTAAAATGGATTCCTTGCAACTCTCCTCATATGCTCCGCTTTCTCTCTTGCCTTGCGTTCCATTCTATCCATAAAAGCAAGGCTGTTATCCATTTCCATGTATTCCATCATTTGCGTTGGTGTAAGTGCATCATATGGAGTTTTTAAGTTTCTATCTATAATCTGGTTTCCGTCTGCTGTTGTGATGATTCTAAAATTAAACATAT
>OCAT01000601.1_pt1 | contig 28149 bp, 23 predicted proteins | sample 1538311 | NCBI WGS metagenome assembly OCAT01 (sample SAMEA2580287, study PRJEB22360) | human gut metagenome | biome: human gut; feature: human-associated habitat; material: faeces | place: Denmark | collected 2008/2010
TTCTTTCCTCCGTTTCATTGATCTTTGACACAGGATACCATGTTTTTGGAAGGAAGGATTCTCACACGAAAAAAAAGCCCTCTTTTTTCGGGGCAGTAAAGAAAAAGATTCTTTTAACTTTATTTATGCGGCTTTCATCCCCGACGCAAGCATCGGGGTTTTTCGCCGCAAATATATAACCGGAGCTGAAGCGGGGAGTATCATGGAAGCAGAAACCGCATACACACAAAGTTTTCTTAATATCTTATTTTTCATTTTAAAAGCCTCCTTTTTCCCAAAGTGAAAAAGAATATGGAAAAATAAAAATTAGCATAATTTCAGATCCTGAAGGATTCGGTAGGTCTGTATTTCGGCTATTTATTTTGGATTCAGCAGATTTTGTTGTGGCTGACAGGTTTTCAGGCACTTTTTTTTCGTACCAGAAAATATAAACCTGAAAACACCGTATACTTAGATCATGAACAGCAAAGACAGCTGTTCATACCATTCATTTTTTGTCTTTCGTTTTTGGGCATCCGCGGGGTTCGGAATTAACCGCGGATGTCTTTTTTCGCATATAATTTCGTTTTTTTATCCTAGTAATTAAATCGGCTCTCATATGTAATATGCTTTGATATACGAAATAGTGAATTCGAATTCACTTTTTTATTTTGTTTCACCGTTCTTCATTTTCTTTCCGTATCAAAAACGAAAGGAGAATGTAAAAATGAATGATACTATCTACAGAGGAATGAGAGTGCTTGTATACGTAGCTCTCGGAAAAACAGCTTACAGTAACGATTCAGAGTACCTGAAGTTAAAAAAGCATTTCAGATACCCTGGAGAGGTTCTGGAGCGTATGGAACAGTACGGATATTCATCTGATGATGATTATATCTCTGCCATGGGGGTCGTACTGTGGATGAAGGAGACTCTATCCGCAAAGCAGATGGAAGAGATGTTCGTCGGAACCCAGTTGGAAGACTTTATAAAAAGAATAAAGAAAAAAGCGGGAGATAACCTGTATCTGCTGTACGAGCTCTACCTTTATGAAAAGGTCGACAGAAAACAGATCCTGACATCTGTCAGTAAAACTCCGCTGGAAACAACCGCCGGATTCCTTGACTGGATGACATCCAACAGGCTTTTTGGAGCTGCGGACTATTCCCTTGCAAAGGATATCGTCCTTTCCATGGATGGAGAATTAAAGGCACTGAACAGACTGGATGCCGTAAAAGATGCCGATCTGTTTATCCATCTGATCAAATTTGCTTTCAGGCTGGTATGCCATGATTCCAGGTTTAAATCTGACGAGGATTATAAACGGTTGGGTTTGACCGGACTGCTTGTTGCCTTAAAAGATCTTTATTCAGAACCAGTAGGCAGATCTTCCAAAAAAGTCCTGGAACAGATGGGATTTTCCGAAATGGATATCCTTAATCTGAACTGCGGGATCTGGCTTATTAAGGATCAAACTCCGTATACCTATAATTCCATAATCAAATGGTGGAGATTAAAGAAACGCTGGTTCCAGTCTTTGTTTGTACAGAAAGAAGAGATCACGATCAAGCCAGTTATTGAAAAAATGATTGAGAAGGAAATGCCCAGAAAGATCGATGGGGAAAATCTTACAAGGGAATTCTATCTGGAAGGATTTTCAGCAGAGATCCCTGTTATCCAAAATTCCTACCTTTTGTTTGATCTGTTAACCAGACGATTGGATGGAAGCGGAAATGCTTCCCATAACAGCATGGGTAATGTCCTCAAATGGAGGAACATCTGTAAAAACCATGATCTTTCGGTTATGGGGGATGTGCTTTGGCTGAAAGGCCTGATGGCGTATCTGAATCCCCAGGGGGTCTCCTTTAACATATATATCTCAACAGGAGCTGACCGGAACAAACAGATCTATGCAGAAGTGATCAAGGACTGTGAAAACCTGGAAGAAAAGCAGGAAGTATTAAAGGAAATCTTCCAGAAAGATGTAAAGGAATTTATTTACCAGCATCCAGGTTTCTTCAGAACAGGATTTCTTGACCCGCTGTTTATTTCCGGCTTTCTGGACATGGACAGATATTACAAAGAGAACAGCTGTGATGCTGCAAAGTATTTAAGAAACATGGAATATCCTTTCCAGCTTGCTTTTCTGCAGAGGTTCTGCGAGGACAGAAACTGGCAGTTTACTTCCGAGGAAGCTGAATTTTTAAAAACAGCTGTCAAGGACAGCTGGATGGTAAGTCTGGCTTATGCAAATAAGTCGACCGACACCTGCTTCCAGCGTTTTTCTACAGAAGAAAAGAAACTTCTCCTTGGGCTTGTGTGTGAACTCTGTGTCCGTATTCCTTACATCTGCCGGCTTGACCTTTTGATGGCAGGATTGATTGCAAATACGGAAACAAGATTCATACTCGGGGAAAAAACCGCCCAGGAATGGTACCGGATCTTAAAACAGCGTGATTTTGGATATCAGGATTCCCTTGACCGGGATTTCCTTTCCGCTGAGGCTTATAAAAAAATCCAGAAACAAAAAGAAGAACAGAAGGAGAAAGAAAGACAGGACCGGGAGGCGAGAGAAGTAGAAATACGGAAAGCGTCGCTGGAAGTAAAACTTCAGGGACTCACCATCAAGGAAGCGGCTAAAGTTTTCGCAGGCAAAGTTCCGTCTTTTGTTTTTTTAGATAGAGAGCGGACTCTTGCTTTATTGGAAGTGTATAAGGAGCACTTTGAGGACAAAGAGATTTTTACCGATAAAAAAGTGATCTGTAAATTGATGAAGTTCTTTCTGGACTGCTATGAAAACAATTATATTACGAAACCAGTCCTGATGAATAAACTGGGGCTGCTTAAGGAGGATTAAGGATGAATTACTTAGAAAACATGGGAGAAAATTTGGAACTGTTAGATCTTGTAAAAAAATGCAATGTTACGACATATTCGTTAAGAAGTATACGCGACAAAAATACTGCCATTAAAAACCTTAAGGGGCTCCGAGTGGAGCTTCTCAGAGTTTCTCCGTCTTATATGAGAGAGAATCCATGTGAGCTCGTTAAGACTGAGGTATTGAACCATGCGGAAGCCGTGGAAACCATCAATCTACTTGGTGAAGAGGATACCCTGAATCTTGAGAAAATGATATTATTAGGTTCTTTTTTTTCGGAGCATATCCCATACGATCCTAAACTACTGGCTGACTGTGTGAAAGCAGTAGGAGTACGGGAAAAAAGCAAATACATGCGAATATACTATGATCTGCTGGCAAATGGAAAAAAAAATCTGTTTAACAGTGTATTAAGATTCCCCAGGCTGGCAGCGGCAATCTTACAGGAATGCGATTCCAGTAATGAAGGCGGATTTGAACGCAATCTGGAACAGTTCTATATCCTGGATGACCTTGCGGATTCCTGGGATGTGAACAGGGAATCTGAAAGGATTCAGACATTCATTAAGATTCTTAACTGCCCCGGAGCAATGGAGATCTATGTCCAGGCCGGAAAATATGCAAAGAGTGTGTTTCTGCCTGAGTCCAGGGATTATTCAACTGCTGCGGAGATTGTTGGGAAAACCATGGCTCTGCTTGCAGAAAAGCTGTCAAAACTGGATCCGAATGTAATGATACAAAGTGATGTTTATAAAAGGTATTTTGAAAACGCTTCGTATATTAAATTCGACCAGAAGCTTCTTTCTGGTTACCTGAAAAACCTGACTGACATGGAGCCTTATGATGCAGGGAAGTCCGTGTTCTGGAGGGCTGGATTTCTTGGCGTCTGCACTGGGAACCGGTATACAAAACTTGTCTATCAGATGGCTGGAAAAGCCAATGAAGAGAATCTGATGGAATTGGTCTACGAAGCTATTGTTGACCATAAGAAAAGTTTCCTGCGGCTGATGGAAGATGCTCTGGATCTCTTTTTGCAGGTTCCTTATGAGTCGATCCTTTTTGTTAAAGATTTCCGTAAGCTTCTCAACCTGAACACGCTTCAGAAAAAAGATATCCTGACATTGTTAAAGAAAGACAATGAAGGCAGTTGGCTCTATACGTATAATACCATGGAGTTTCATGGACTTAGTGGGACTTATACTTTTCAGGAACTTCTGGCCGTCTGCGTACAGCCGGAATGGATCAGAAAAACATATGCAAAACTGGATATGCGTGTGGATGAAAAACTCCGCCGTATCCGCCAGATCTTTCGTTTTGGTTCCCTGAAAGAAAACAGGGATCCTGCAGCTATAGCAGCGGCTCTGTCCAACGAATCCTTTGAGGATTATTGTACCCGCAAAGGTATCAAGGATGCCTCGAAATCAGATCTGTTCCAATTGATGGAGCTGGAACAGGCAGATGAAAAGGTGTCTTCTGTTGCCAATGCAGCAAGGACAGAGCAGGATGTAAGAACGATCCTGCGTAACCGGAAGCCGGAACTGTTTGAGATGGGACTGGATGCGTTTAAAAAAGCGTTCACCGATCTGGATACGGACAGCAGCTGGCTGAAAGAACAGATCGAGATCCCGAAAGAACACCTGGATGCCTTTACTTCCTTTTGTCTGGACGGAAATGCTTCCATTGTTCATGATTACTATGAAAGCAACTACGGACAGCAGGTGGAAAACGTCCTGCTCATTGCAAAAGCAACGATCTACGGGCTTCTGGACGAGGTGAAGTATAAGGATCTCCACAAAGAGATTGGATACGCGATAACACCGGAGCAGGAAAACACCTGGAAAGAAAACATCACGCTTGTGGACGGTAAGGTAAAAACAGGAGAGTATACGGATTTTGTCAGCTGCATGAACATCGGCGTATTGCCCGAAAGAACCTGTATGAACTACAGGGATGGAGCTTACAATGAGTGTCTTCTTTCTACGTTCGATGCAAATAAAAAAGTCATCTATGTTACGGAAGAGGATGAGATCATCGGAAGGGCTATCCTGAGGCTTACCAAGCTGTCAGATGAAGGAGACAAGAATTTGCATTTTGAGGATGTAGCAGAAGATACTCCTGAAAATAAAGAGAATCTGGTTGTGTTCCTGGAAAGATGTTACAAAAACGGATTTTCTGGTAAAAAAGCAGCCATGATCTACCGAAAACTTTATGATCTTGCCAAAAGGAAAGCCGAACTCCTTGGAGCCGGACTCGTCCTGGCTGATGATTATAAGACTGTTGCCGAGCTGAACGGTTTGGCAAAGAAATGTTCGTATATCTATGTTTCTGAAAGTAAAAATGGAAAACAGTATCTCGATTCCCTTGGAGGCAACTGCGAGAGCGGCGGATATTATGTCCGCGGAAATTTCTTTTTTGCCTCATAAAATTACCCGGGGTATCTGCCCCGGGTTACTGTAGAGGTTCTTCCCCCGGATTTTTTCCGGGGTTTTTTGCATTCGAAAAAAGGTTGAGTTTGATCAAAGTATTTGCAACTTGCACCAGAACTGGTTTAAAATAAGGACAACCATAGATTAGCGAAAGTCCGCCAAAATGTTTCTGACGCATTGGTGTCTTTCGCAGAAAGGCGGATTATGAAAAACCTGTCCAAATTTTCTACCGTTTTGATGGCGGTATATACGATTCTTCTGATACTCGCAGATCTGCGTCTTTTCTCCGTCTCCGCGGCTTTTGGACACATGTCAAAAAGCGTAACCGGATGGATAATAGACGGGGCGGATCTAAGCGTGATCGCAGGCGCACTCAGTGTAAGTGTTTCTGTCCTGATCCTTATATTTGCAGTCGTCTTTCTGTTTTTCTGCATTACCTGTGTGGTACTGACTGCGATCTCTTATTGGCTTATCCGCAGAAAAAAATACAAAGCGGATGCATGGATGAAAATTATTGTCTTCGGTTTTGCATTGGCGGGGTGTCTTAAACTCGTTTCGTTCTGGACTTCCGTTCTGCTTATACTGCCGGTTGTACTTTCAGTAATTGTGGTTTTTGGAGAAAAATAATTTTTGGATCTTGTTGTTTATTCGAAAACAAAAGCCCGGCCATATAGCCGGGTTTTAAAATATATTGGCCGGTTTTTGACAGCCTGCTTAATTTAAGACCCTAACAGGATAATTACGTAATCCCATTCGTAATGACAGTTTGTGCGCAGATGGAGAGTCTCCCAAGTAAACGTCGATACGCTTTCCTTTGATTGCTCCACCAGTATCTACTGCCTTATAGACCTTGTCTCCGATCAATACGTCGCTTCCTAAAGGAATAACAGATGGATCTACTGCAATACTGTAATTTGCTTTAAGGACTTCTCCGGTTGACCCAATGGGCTTGCCCTGGGAATTAACTAATCCTTCCGAACATATATCGCATTCGCAGTAGTATGTAACTTTACACATTCCAACATATCTTTCATTATTTTTTACCACGTATACTTCACACCGATATGGTCTTCCTTTATATTTTGCAGTAATATAAATGCAACCTTTTCTGATTCCGGTTACTTTTCCATTTTTATCTACAGTTGCCACTTTCGGGTTTTCAGAGCTCCACGTAATTGGACCGGATGCATTCTTCAGTTTCAGCTGTAAGGGATGACCCAGCCTGACATCCGCTGCTTCATAATTGAGCTCAATCTTAGTATTCAAGACAGTAATGAGGCATGTATAATTTTTCCCCCCGTATCTTGCCGTAATGGTTGTGTTGCCTTTTTCTCTCGCATATACAAATCCGTCATCTACGGAAGCAACAGATGGATTAGAGGACTTCCATGTTGCTTTTCCGGGAGCATTTTTTAATACGAGATTGTACTGGCCATCCAGATTTAATGTCAGCGAGGTTTTGTTGAGTACAGGTGTTTTGGCTTCTTTGATTGTTACCCTGCATTTGTAGGTCCTTCCTCCATATACTGCGTAGATGTATGTGGAGCCAGCCTTTTTTCCTTTGACGGTTCCGTTGGTCACAGTGGCAATTTTGGTGTTTGAGGATCTCCAGACTATTTTGCCTGATACGGCATTGCTTAAGGTCAGGCGGGTGCTGGATCCTGCGTTCATGGTAACGGATGATCTGTTTAACTTACAGCTTTTTGTGGCAGCTTCCACAGTCTGAGGCTCCATGCCTGTGATCCCTGAAACAGGAGCTGAGAAGAGCATTGCCGCGGAAAGACTGACAGCCAACAGCGATTTTAAAGGTTTCATAAGTATCTCCTTCTTTCTTCTTTATTTTTAAAAATCAAAATGATAAAAGAGTTTTGATAATAAAAATGTATTTACAGGTTTTCTGCGGATTGCTATAATCTATAGTACAGAAAGAATTTTTACACAAAGGAGGAAAACCATGAAGATCAGAAAACTATTGTGCGCAGCAGCTGCGCTGTGCATCACTCTTGTTGCGGGAATGACCGTTCAGGCAGCATCGGAAAAAGAAGCGCTCAAAGCATACAATGATATGCTCTCTAAGCCTACCATTAAGTGGAGTAATACGTGTCCAAACGAACCAACATCCAGGTTAAAATTTGCCCTGGTTGATTTCAACAATGACGGGACTCCGGAATTATATGTAGAAGCAGATCCGCATTCTGGAGCAGACGTCCATTTTAAGATTTTCTTCTGTAATGGTTCAAAACAACCGGTCTGTATTATGACAAGCCCAACAGATGAGTCACTTATTTCCTATGCTCCGGGAAGAAAAATGATCTGTGTCAAGAGAACAGATCGTGCCGGAGTCATAAAAACATATTATAAAATCTCATCTGGTAAAGCAGAGGAGAAACTTTCTTATATCGATCCTTACGGAGGTGCTGCGAACGAATACTATCTTGGAAAGTACTATTACAGTAAAAAGATCACAAAGTCTGAGTATGACAAGAAAAAGAAATCCCTGTTAAAGAACAATGCAGAGAACAATAAGATCTATGTAAAAACAAATACAGCTGCAAACCGAAAGAAATATCTGACCGTAAACAGTACTCCAAAACTTCTCAAACTATCCAAAAAAAACATTACAAAATACGTAGGAACCACCTGTCAATTAAAAGTATCTATGTCCGGACTTACTGGCCCGCTGAGGTGGACATCCAGCAATATTAATGTTGCAACGGTAAACAGCAGTGGAAAAGTTTCTGCAAAAAAAGCCGGAAATACGACGGTCACCGTTTCTGTCGGAAATTTGTCCGCAAGCTGCAATGTCACCGTAAAACCTGAAAACACTGCTGCTTCGTACAGGCAAAAGTATAAAAATTATCTTGCCAAAATGGATTCTTCTTACAGCTTTGCAATTGTGGATTCCGCAGAAGGTTATCCGGTGCTTTTGATCACAGATAAAACAGCAGGAGGATATGCAAAAAACTGCAGTGTGTATTATGTTGGCAAAAAAGTAAGCCAGGTTGGAAAGTTAAAAGTATCGTCTCTTATACAGTACAAAAACGGGTCCATATACCAGGCACAGCGCCGAAGCTGGATAAAGATTGACGTACAAAAAGGCAAGCTGGTAACCAAACGATATACAGATTTTTCAGAATATGAAAAAGCCGCTCCAGAAAATATTAAATTCCTTAAAAACACATCTGCAAACAGAAATAATATCTAAGTCTTTTTAAGCCCTGATTTTTCAGGGCTTTCTTTTTTTGCCGCCTTCCATAGGGTGGCTTTTTTCGTTTCATAAAAAATCTTTTTTTCGTCATCTTATCATGCAAATGAATGGTTCCAGACCGGAACCCCTGGAAGGAGGTCTATATGGAGATTTATCATAAGAACAAGGATCAGCATGATAAGGGTTTAAGCGATGAAGTATTAAAAGATCTTCTTGAGCTCCAGCGGATAAATAAGATCGAACCTAAAAAAATGGACCAGATCACAGATGTATCATCTCTTTTCAAGTATGACATGGAGATGAGGATCGGAGATAAGATAAGGAGATTTAAAGCCTTTTCAGAATGGATCGGGTTATATAATGAAGCGTCTTATATTTCTGAGATTGGAAAATATACGGAAGAAAAAAAGGACGAAAACGGAAACAGACGTAAAGAGGTAGTAGAGGTGATCCAGGCTGTTGGGATACAGACCAAAGAGGAGATCCCTTATTTCCCTGAAGGCATAAAGCCTAACCTTGTGATCAGAAAACGTTCCATCGATACTTATCAGTATATCTGGGTATTGAAGTTTCCTGTTAACATCAAAATGAAATCCAGCTGGCATTTACTGGAAAGAGCCCTCGCACATCTGTATCCGGGTGCAAAACCGATCTATAAAACAAAGGGGATCATGGTTCCCGGTATCAAGGAGTTACAGACCGGATACGGATGGGTTGATCTGGATGAGTTTAATGAGAACAAATATACCTTTTCATATCTGTGGGAAGCAATAGGCAAATGCTATCCGGTAAGGGGACGTGCCCTGAAAAAATATCTTAGAAACTGTGCCCTGTACTGCGAAGGGCTCAAGACAACCAAACAGTTTATTGCGATCAGAAGACTGAACTCCCTCCGCAGACTGATCCTTGATAAAAAGGGCCTGCTAAAACTAAGATGGGAAGAAATGCTCAAGATCCTGTACTGGTACTGGTGCTTTGCGATAGATGTGGGATATCAGACAGAAGAGATTGAAAAACAGATCACAGATATTTTCAAGATGAAAGGGATCATCATGCCCATCAGTCTTATCAGAGAAGCAAAAACAGATTCTACCTATAGGATCAGAAATAAAACATTGAATGAAACTTTCGGCCTTGACGATGACAGGTATTTCCATGAACCAAAGGAAAGAGTAACAAGAGCAGAATACTTAAAAGGCATGGAAGAGAAGAGGATGGAATTAACGAAAGAGATTACCAGACTTTTCTACAAAGGCTATTCTTCAACAGAAACTGCAAAAATGCTTAACGTATCCAGGGCAACTGTTGCCAGAAGAAAAAACGATGCAAAAAAACTTGGCTGGATCCCATTCCGCGGCAAGTTCTTTCAGAGTGCGCTTTCCTGGAAGCTGGAGGCCTGATACGGTTTTAAAATAGTCAGAATAATTATTTTTGAGCAGACCTTTTCTATAAGGTCTTATTTGCGTATAAAGTATCCATCACCGGAACACTAAATATTCTGAAATCTTATAAAAAAATATTCTTAAATCTAATTTTTTCAAAATCCATCAAAAAAACAGCAGTCATATAACGCATCATACTTAATTTTATAACACTGTCCCGGAGACATCCAAAATAACAGCCAAAATATATACGCACAATTTCATATTTTGTATTTGCTAATTAATAAATTGTCGCAATATCAAGCCTAATTGTATATAGTTTTCAGATGTTACACCAGCCTGAACATGTTGATTATTTTTAAGTTTTTCTTTTGCGAAAGTCCTAACGTTCGTCGTCCCCCATCGGGGCATTGCCGCGGAGCACGTTCATTCGCCCCACCAGGTTAAGCTCTCTGAGTTGTAGTGTAGCTTAAAATTCCAGCTGCAGATGTCCTGAAAGCTGACGAGGCAGGGCTATTGGTTTGAGTGTCAGATTTCGGCTACGGAAGGTTATGCTGCAGACGAAAGACTGTCTCCCGGGATTCTGCGTTACTGGCCGCTGAAGTCTATGAGACGTCCTTAAAGTCAAAAGTGAGACTCTGTCATCTGTGTGATACTCTTTGGCTACGGATATGTTTTGGAGATACTGCGGATGGTTCAGGTAACATGAACTGACTGTATCCCGCTCCGCGGATATATATGGGGAGATACTTAAAACTCTGGAAGATAAACAGCTGTAGAAATTTATAGTATGTAATGCCGTATGTGCAATAATCCGCTATTAGTGTATTAGCTTAATGACATGATCGGTTGATTTGATATCTCTGGTTCTTCTGTTTGAACTGAGGTCAGCATGGATTCCGTCGGTTCCTTACAGTGTAAGGGATTTCGACTGTAGAATGGCTGCGGATAGAAGAGGTGGAGTATCTTAAGGGTGTTGGCTTTAAGATGGATCCTAGGTGTGTAGATGTTTGACGGTCAGTAATTGGATGATCGGTGGCTGCTGTCTGTCAATTGTGATTGCATACAATCTGCGGATGGGAATGATTTTAAACCCAGATGAAGGCAATGAAAACCATGTGTCGTACAAAAAAGTGAATTCGAATTCACTTTTTCCAGAGACGACGAAGGACTGTCGACTATTCTGTAATCCTTGATGTGAGCTGCAAGAATGGTTCCAAGCAAATATTTAATAGAACAGATAAATTATTCTGCCATTGTATACGGAAGCATCAGTATCATTGCCACAGTAAATCGTACAATCAATTCCAATAATGGTGGCAATCGCACCATCAATCTTTTCTGCAGATTTCTCTTTGTCGGCCTTAATATTTCCGACCGGGTATATGTCGTTCCTTGTAAGGGTAGAAATGGTGTCATATCTTTCTATGGACTTCCCATAGAGGTATTTGACACCATTCCTGAAAGTGCCTTGAAACTCTTGATTTTACTGGCGTTTTCAGAATTTGTAATTTCCAGCACATTTGACGATTTTTTTAAAATGTCGTCATTCTTTGACACCAAATCAGAGAGTTTTCTCCTTGTGCATCTAAGATAATTTCTGCTCAGATACAGGGAGGTTCTCTGGGTATCCGCGGATACGGTCAGATAAAGTGTAGAAATCTGATCCATCCGTATGATCAGTTCGACAATATTACAAAGACAGGCGTAATCCTCTGATCCCGTACATCCCCAAAAAAATTGCAGGTGTCCTGGAAACTGCCTGCTTTGTTTTTAATACAGACCATGTTCTTCATACTTAAGTTGTATCAAAAAAAACGAAGGGAGAATTGATTATGAAGATCAAAAAACGAAGCGGAGAGTTTAGAGGAAAGAACTGGTGTGCAGCTGCCAGAGAATGGGATGAACTGAAACTGGAAAGCCCAAAGAACACCTTTTACGATAATGCAATCATCGTAAAGGAGATCATCAAAGGGTTCTTTCAAGGAAAGTATGAGATCTCGGACTTCTCTGACCTGGTAAGCCAGGGAGTGGAGGATGACTACGTTACAGAGAAAACAGGCGAGCTGAGAAGACATCAGCTTGTCAGATGTCTGGAGCGTTATTGTAAATGTGAATTCCGTCATCCTTATATTCCATCTGAACAGAAAGAACTGGAGATAGGAGATTATCTGGTCTCAGTAAAACCGGATGCTATCTTTGATGACGGATGCTCACTGGAAGTCGTCCTGTACCGAGCGGGAAAACCAACGATAACCCAGAATGGAAAGAAAAGGGATGGTTCCGCAGCGAAATGTCTGGAACTGTATTTTCTCTTGCAGTATGGCAGATCCCTGTTAAAGGACGGGGAGACAAAAACCGTCAAAGCCAGTTACTATTTCCTGCGGAAAAGTACGGACCGGTCATCAATGACCAACGCCTACTGGGATCCGGTTTATTTCGGAGAGACTGGTGGAAACGTGGTCAGCATCGAAGACCTCTATACCGGCGGGAAAAATACAGTAACCGGCCTTGATGCCGAGTATCTGAAACTTTTGGAAGAGTATACGGTCGGACAGGAGTGTACGGAGGAGGACTGTGAAAAGTGCCAATGGAATGCTTCCTGTCATTACGTGGAACTTCCCAAACGTTATGAGCTTAAGACGGGTTCAGGCAAAAAGGGGAAGATCATCCCGACAGATGCCCAGCAGAAAGTCATTGATTTCCGCAGAGGTGTGTGCAGGGTCAATGCAACTGCCGGTTCCGGAAAGACCGAGTGTATGACAGAACGCGGGGCAAGGATGTTCGAGGAAGGGATAAAACCTTCCGAGGTATTGTTTATTACCTTCACGGATGCCGGAGCTAATGAGATGAAAGCCAGGATCGCTAAAAAATGCGAGACGCGCGGACTCCATGTCAGCGGGGATGACATCCAGGCGATGACGTTCAATACTTTTGCGTACCGCATCGTGAAGGATAACTTTAAGGACTGTGGTTTTACCACAAAACCGATGGTGGTGGATGATATCCGTAATTCAGTGATCATCACCCAGCTGCTGGATGAAAATCCGGTGGCAGGACTGGATTACCTGAATTATGACGTAAACTCCCCGAACTGTTTAGGGGCACTGGCGTGTGCTAAAAAAACTTTTGAGACGATCAAGGAAACCCAGGATTATGATCTGGACCTGCTTAAAGATGCAGCCTCCGAAAAAGGGTTTTACCGTTTCGTCGGTTCCACAGGGCTTTCAGCTCTGCTGTCCCTGTATGAGGACTACGATAAGCGTCTGAAGGAAGAAAATCTTTTACAGTTTGCAGATCAGGAACCCCTGATGCTTGGTTTTCTGGATAGACATCCGGATTATCTTGATGAGCTGGGATACCGGCATATCATCGTCGATGAGTTCCAGGATTCCAACGATACGCAACTGGAGATCATCCGCAGACTGATATCCACAAAGTGTTTCAAGTCCCTGATGGTTGTCGGGGATGACAGCCAGAGCATTTACGGATTCCGAAATACCACGCCGGAAAACATCCTTCATTTCTTTGAGAAGATCGGGAAAGTAGGAGAGGACCTGTACCTGACGGAAAACCGACGTTCCACACCGGAGATCCTGGAGCTAGCCAATAAGATCAATGCATTAAATAAAGATCGTGTGGACAAGGATATGATACCGGTAAGGGAATCCGGGAAAAAACCAGTGGTAAGGGGCTTCCATGACAAGAAGACGGAGTACCGCTATATCTCGGAACGGATCAAGGATCTGATCGATTCAGGGTATCAGCCGGAAGACATCGCCTTCATTGCCTTTAAGAAAACGGAGCTTGTTGCCCTGGGTGCCGAGCTTACACAGGCAGGGATCCCATGGGTCATGATGAGCCCGCTCCCGTATATGGAGAATGCAAATGTCAAAGCAGCATTAAGTCTTGCCGAAGCGTTCTACCAGCCGGAATCAGACCTGCTGTACTTCAACTACCTGGTAGCGAAGTACCACGGCGACATCTTCCATAAGAAGAGCATGACCGAGCTGCGTCTGGAAGTGGATGAGATGAAGAAAACCTTCATGAGCATTGACCAGCTGGAGATCCCATACCAGAGGGTATTGTTCCACAAATTCCTGGATGCCTTAAAAGAGGAGGATGAGATCTATCAGGCTTTTCTGGACCTTGTTTATGCCAATGAGGACCTGCAGTCCGAGCTGGAATACATCCGTAATTTTTCCATTTATGGGAAAAACGCCGGAAAGAAGATGGAACAGAAGTACCAGGGTGTAGTTTTGACGACCGCACATTCTTCTAAGGGCCTGGAATGGAAAGCAGTGTTTAACAGTATCAGCGGTTATGATTCTGCGTCATTGCATACCTCAGGACCTAAACATCAGAAAAAGGTGGAAGAAGCCCGTCGTCTGTTATTCGTGTCCATGACACGTGCAAGGGACCTGCTTTACATTACCGGACAGTATGTGGCATACGGTCCGAAAGATGACCGCACATACAACCAGTTCCTCAGGGAAGTGTTTGAGGCGGAAGATATCCCGTACTGCCCAGTCGATCCGAACGAAGGGCTGAAGGCACAGGAAAGGAAAAAACGTGCCGCAGCAAGGAGGAGTTCCCGTGAGGCAGGCTCCCATGAGATGACGGATGCCCAGAAAGCGGAATACAACCGCCAGGTTAAGGGGGCTTCCCAGTTATCCATCTTTGATGCTCTCAACTCGTATTTGGAAAAACAGGCTGCCCATGACTGATCTCATGGGCTTCACAGGTTGTACCTTTGCAGGTACAGCCTTTTTTTCATATTAAATGGTAAGGCCGGGGTTCATCCCTGCCATCCAAAAAAGTGAATTCGAATTCACTTTTTTCGACTAAAAGGAGGGTTTTATATGTTTGACAGAACAGACGACTATGAAGAGAAGATCAAACCGATCTTAAAAGAGCTGAACCGGATGTGCGTGATCTGCGGTATCCCTTATTTTGCTGCATTCTGCGTAAAGGATATGGATGGGAAGACATCCTACAGGAATGTTCTTTACAGTGCCAGCAATATGTCTACAGTATTGTCTGATGACCAGCTATGTAAACACATCAATGTTGCAAACGGGTTCGATACCGTCCTGCATCAGCCGGAATTGGATTTCAGTGTATTTGACGACCTGGACGATCCGGAGCTGGAGATAGATAAATGAATATCTATATCATGGACAGCATGTACTTTGACAGCGTGGAAAAGCTTCTTCCTGCAGAATTTGCCAAAGGGTACAAAATACTGTTGTTTTATGAAAAAGGCAGGAAACTTCCGGACATTGTGTTTGAGTATATCAGTAAAGGCTGGATCATCTTAAGGATGCTCCCGAAAAAAATGGCTGACTGTATCCCTCTGATCACGTTCGAGATCGGAGTGCAACACTCCGTCAACCCAAAAGATAAGTTTATCCTCTGGGGGGACGCTTCTCTCACCGGTGTTTTTAAGGATTTTCTTTTATATGATGACTCTGCTTCCTCCTATATGGGTATCCGTAATATCCTCAGGGATCAGACAGAGGTAAAGGAGAAGTTCCCGGAAGAACCAAAAACAGGTGGAAAGAAAGCTCCTGGAGGGAAAAAAGAAGCAGCCAAAAAGCCTGAACCGAAAAACAGCGAGTCTCCCAGAAAGAAAGGAAAGCGTCCGGATAAAGCAACTGCCCCCATAACTGCGGACATGGATACGTTCTCGGACATGGCCATGGATATGCTGAACATGTTGGAAGTGGAAGATGGTGCAGTGCTTGACAAACCGGCAGTCCCGCCAAAGGAAAAAACGCCCAAAAAAGGATCAGACCGTCCTGTTGACAAAAGAAGGCCTGTCTCTTCAGAAAGCAAGGTGAAGCCGGAGCCACCAAAGCCAGACAAAAAACAGGATAAGGCAGAGGGAAAGCCTAAAAATACCAATGACAAGTTGAGTATGGAAAACAAAAAATCCGCGGGCAAAGAGGAGAAAACAAAAGGACAGCCTGACAGCCATAACAAAAACACAGAGGATAAAAAGAAAGAGCCCGAAAAGCAGCTGCCTGCCACAGAAAAAGGAAAGACAAAAAAAGCAGACTCTGCCGGCAGTGATCTGGAAGGAGTATTGGGGGAGTTTCTGCGGAAGGAGTGTTTTAAAAACTTCAAAGTAACGGATGATGAAGTGCGCAGCGTGATCCTGTCCCTTCTTGTTTCCGTAGATGCATCCAGTATCCGGTCTGGGATGCATCTATATAAAGAACAGTTAGAACAGTTTTTATCTGAAAACCGGGCAAGGGTACTTTATGATAAAACTGTTCCTTCATTTAAAACTTTCGTGGATTACTTTGGACCAAAGAAAGATGCTTAGTATTACTCTGGAGAAAGAGGTGGTCTTTACCGCCTCTTTTTTGTACCTTTTTGTCATATTACGTACGGACAGTTAAAGCGCTGTCCGTTCTAAAACTTTTTTCCTTTCGTTTTAAGGCATCCGCGGAGAGTAAAACAGACCGTGGATGTCCTTTATTATGCGTCTTATCAGGCTTATCATTGTGTTTCTTCCCCTTATACACTACTTAACATCGTACAAAAAAGTGAATTCGAATTCACTTTTTTCAGGTGCTTCTATTATCTGGACTTCTGAGTCTCAGTGTCTTTTAACCCCTTTTTTCGTTTTTTTCATTTTTTTTCATTTTACAAGTGCTCAACAGATATCGGGATGCCGGTGTGGGCAAGAACCGGTATCCCTTCCTGTTGAAATATTTTGAAAGGAGAATTTTTAGAAATGAATTTTTTATCTTCAATGAAGGCTTCCGCGGAACTCACCTGCGGAAAATTAGTGCTCAAGAAAAATGAGATGGAAGAGAAAAGAAGAAAAACCATGCTTGTCTGCGGAAAGGCGATCAGCATCATGACCATGGCATGTATGTTCATCATGATGTCAGGAATGATGACCTTTGCAGCCGGAAGTAGCAGTTCAGCTTCCAGTTTGATCAGCAATATTGTTGCCATCATCCTTGCCATGTTCAGATGGGTGGGCGTTGTCCTCTTAGTATGGGGCGTTGCACAGTTCATTATGGCTATCAAGAGGACAGATGCTGAATCCAAATCTGATGCTATTCAGACTATTATTTGTGCTATCGTGCTGATCTCCCTGAAAACTGTTATCGAAAGTCTCAAAATCGACGGACTTGAAGTTAAAGATGCAAATATTTAACAGGAGGACCAGTAATTGCTAGTAACACTATTAAGTTGGATCGTTGAAATATACAATGGACTGTTTACTTCTACTAGCGTTCTTAAGACTTTCACAACATATGATGAACTCTTCTCAAAAATCATGAAGGATAGCCGGTTTACAAATATCGTTGCAGTTGTCACGACCGTCGGCGTTTCCGTCATGATCCTTTACTTCCTTATCGATATGGCAGATAAGGCTTCCAGTAAAAATATCAATTATGAATATTTTATCAAGACTTTTATAAAACTTGCGCTTGCATACATGCTGATCACAAACAGCATGACCATCATCCAGTACATGGTAAGTGCGGGCTCGGCCCTTGCTAAGGAACTGAGTGCCGCGGAGGGTGGAAACTCTTTCTTTGCGGATCCCGCTAAGGTTTCCATGCTGAAAAAAGGATTAAAGAAAGTTGGCATCATCGACTCTGTCGGTTACCTGCTCAAGATCCTCATTTCGTATCTGGTAGTAATGGTCTCAAACATTTCGGTCATGTTTATCGCTATCTCAAGGATCGTGGAGCTCTCCGTCAGGGCAATGTTTGCCCCGGTGGGAGTTGCTGATCTCTTTGGTGATGGAAACCATGCGGCAGGGATCCGTTATTTGAAAAAGATCTTTGCTCTTGCCCTTCAATTCGCATTGGCTGTCATCATCACAGACTGTGTTGCCCTTCTGATCCAGTGGAAGGTCGGGCCGGATGCAGTTAAGGCAATAAGTGACCTGAAGGCAGCAACCGGAAACTCGTTTTCCAAAAAGGAAACGATCGCTTTTCTGGATGCGATCACCGGTTCTGGTAAGTTTGGCTCCACATGGCTGACCTGTCTTGGACTGACTGTCACAAAGATTGGTCTCTTGTTCAAGTCCATGAGTATCGCCAACGACGTTGCCGGTGTTTAAGGAAATCAAAGGCATGAGGGATCTTTAGATCCCGGCAGCCTTTCTATATGCAAGGAGGAATGTTCCATGATAGAAGTCCCTATCCCAAAAGATATTACAAAGGTGAAAACAACCCTCATCGGCCCATTCTCTACAAGGATGGTGGTGTGCGGCCTGATCGCGGCAGCAGTTGATTTTGCGGCGCTGACGCTCGTAAATGCCATCATGCCGGGACTGTCTTTAAATACAAAGATTGGGATCGGAGTAATGCTGGCAGTGCCCATTATGGCATTTGCGGTCGTAACCCCATACGATATGCCGCTGGAAAAATTTTTAAAGAACGCTTTTGTTCTTAACTATATCGCTCCAAAGGTAAGGACATACCAGATCGAGAATTTTTATAACAGCCAGGAAGAGGAAGCAGAGAAAGCAAAAACAGAAAAAAATTTTAAACAGAAAGTCTTCAGTGCATCCGTATTGAGGAAACATCCTGATTACGTGATGTACCAGTAGGAGGTTATATGGGTATTCTTAATACAATAACAAAAGCCTTAGGGTTGGACAATACGAAGAAAACTCCTAAAGAACCTACAAGGATCCCAAAGACTGTGCAGGATTCCATCCCATACCTTGGAGCGTATGAGAACGGGATCATACAGGTTTCTGCGAGAGGGTATTCTAGGATGTATGCCCTCTCTGATATTAACTTCTCCATTGAATCCATGGATGAGCAGAGAGCGATCTTTGGTAAATATTCGGAGTTTATTGGAAGCTTTGGACCTGAAGTACAGATGCAGGTCGTTGTCCATAATAAAAGCATCAGCAGTTCGGAGTTTGAGCAGAATGTGCTGATCGGAATGAAAAATGATTCCCTGAATGAATACAGGGAAGAAATGAACAATATGCTGATCGACAAGATGGCTGTTGCAAGGAACAATATCATACATAATAAGTATCTGGTTGTATATATAGAGGCAGACGATATCGAGGCAGCAAAGAACACGTTTTCCCGATTGGATTCTTCTATCGCATCAGGATTAAAGAAACTGATAGGTACAGACGTGGCTCCATGTTCCATCAGGGAACGTCTTTCAAACCTTTACGATATCTACCATGTGGATTCCGATATCCCGTTTTATCAGAAATTAAAGATGAGGGATGGACGGATCTCTGAGACCTTTAATCTTAAAGAACTTAAAAAACGGGGCCTTACCACGAAGGATGCAATCGCTCCCATGAGCATGATCTTTGAACATGACTATATCCGGATCGATGATAAATATGCAAGGTCTTTAACACTGAGGAACCTTCCGTCCTATCTCAGAGGAGATATCCTGGCGGAGATGTCCAACCAGCCGTTTAATATGCTCACATCCATAATCTACCGCTCTCTGGCGCAGGGGGATGCCCTTAAACTGGTAAAAAATAAGACGGTGGATATCAACCAGAACGTGGTAGAACAGCAGAAAAAAGCAAGCAAGAACGGTTACTCCTCGGATCTGATCTCCCCGGAGATCAGAAACTCCCAGCGTGAAGTGGAACAGATCATGGAGGATCTTACGCAGGATAACCAGAAACTATTCATGACCACGATCACCATGACTGTTTTTGCAGACACTAAAGAGCAGCTGGATAAGTATACGGAGATCGTCAAGGCTACCGCGGAACGGTTTGTCTGCCAGGCAGATGTTTTATCAGAACAGCAGGAGCTGGGTTTTGATACCTGTCTGCCATTATGCTACAACAGGGTCAGGATGGAGCGCATGTTAAATACTACGGGTGCGGCGATCTTCCTTCCGTTCTCCGTAAAAGAACTGATGCAGAAAGGCGGTCTGTACTATGGCCTGAACGCAGTATCCCATCAGCTGATCCTGTATGACAGAAAGAGTGCAAAGAACGGTAATGGCGTTATCCTTGGAACCTCAGGTTCAGGTAAATCCTTCAGTGCAAAAAGGGAAATGGTTTCGGTGCTTTTGAACACCGACGATGATATCATCGTTATCGACCCTGAGAATGAGTACAGCCCGTTAGCAGTGCTGTTCCATGGTTCCGTCATCCGTATTGCCCCGGGTTCCAACGTATACTTAAACCCGATGGATATGAGTTTGGATTATGCGGAAAAGGATGATCCGATCACGCTGAAAGCAGACTTCATTGCTTCCATTTGTGAGGCAGCGCTTGGTTCCAGGTACGAGCTTTCCCCAACTCAGCGTTCCGTTATCGACCGCTGTACTAAGAACGTTTATATGGAATACGTGGAAGGTTTACGTGCAAGGGGACTTAATTACGATGCGGATACCGTACCGACACTGAGGGATCTGTATGATGAGCTGAAACAGCAGCCGCAGCCGGAAGCCCAGAACCTTGCGCTTGCGCTGGAACGTTTTGCGGTAGGTACCCAGGACACCTTTGCACACAAGACCAATGTAAACATCATCAACCGTTTTACGGTCTACAATATTAAGGATATCGGTTCCGGACTTAAGAACATGGGCCTTCAGATCTGTCTTGACAATGTATGGAACCGTATGATCGAGAACCACAAGAAAGGAAAGTACACCTGGCTTTTCTGTGACGAGTTCCATCTGCTTACGCAGACAGAGACTTCTGCCAAATATACCAAGCAGATCTGGAAACGTGCACGTAAGTGGAATGGTATCCCGACCGGTATCACACAGCAGGCAGAGGATATGTTAAAGTCCTCCGAGGCAAGGGCGATCATCAATAACTCGGATTTCATGATGATGTTAAACCTTGATCCTTACGGACGTATGCAGCTCCAGCAGATGTTCGGTATCAGCAACACAGAGATTGAATATGTCACAAGCGCCGATTCCGGACAAGGACTGATCTACAATGGTTCGGACATCATTCCGTTCAAGGATGATTTCCCGACAGATACCAAACTTTACAAGGCGATGTCCACGAAGCCTGATGAGGTAGACCTTGAAAATGCAGGGTAATTGGAAAAACAGGACTTTGTTCCTGTTTTTCTTCATATTAACGAAAAAAGGAGGTATAGTTGATGCATTATGATGATGAACTTTTTGATGAAGAAAAAGAGATCTCTATAGATGAACTGGTAGAAGCTTTATCCGGAGAAGACGAAGACGGGGATCCGAAGAGCGTTGTGGAGTGCAGTCTGTATAAGGTTGAGACCACTGAGGATGGAACCCTGGAAAAAATCAACGAGATGACAAGCTTTACGGCTGCCCCCGGTGTTTTTGTAAACAGGATCAGCTTTACGGGACCGTTTGTCATGGTGGAGCTTGATTTCCAGCATGAACAGAACATGTGGCTTAGAAGGATCATGGAAGTCCTTGATGAGTTCCATTCACATGCAGACAAGGGGAATATGCTGTTCACCCTTACGATCACAAATATCGAATGCGCAGTGGATTATTACCTGACACTCAGCAATCCGGCGGCTTATTTAAAAGGCCTTTCAAAAGACAACCGTCCGGTCATCGTCCAGCTGGTATTTGCAGCAGACCTTGTAAATGCGGTTGCGTGTGATTTCGACCTGGAAGAGATCAAGGCGGAAGCACTCCGTGAGATGGAATCTGATGAAAAATCCCAGCTTGAAGATGAAGCTATGAATGAGAGCGTCATGGCCATGATCAATGAAGGCACTCCTATGGATGAGAATTATTTCCTGAACCAGAATCATGTGGAAGAGCCGTCGAATAAACACCGTATCCGTTCTACAGAACATACAGATCTTTCCAACGTGCGCCGTTCCGAGCTGGATCTTGATAAGACAGGCATCCGCGGAAAAGAATAGGAGGCATTTATGAAAAGACTATCTGTTTTTCTGATGGCTGCCGCATTAGGCGTCAGTTCCCTCAGCTGTCCGGCATCCGTTTTTGCCAGAAACCCCGTAGTCCAGAACGGGGTGGGGGCAGATAACTTTACTATAAAAACAACCTTCAGTGACGGGCTGGATGCAGGTTCCCTGGACGTGTACCGGATCTTCTTCCGGCTTCTGGATGAGGACAGCCGTATGGGACACATCGATGTGGATGCCAACGACACGAAGCTTTCCGCAAGGGTTGTCCCGGGGGATTATCAGGTCATCCGTATCAAATATATCGGCAGCAGCAAGGAACTGAAAAAAGAGCCTGCCGCAACAAAGACATTCTTTCGTGTGTATAACGACCAGGTCACGACCGTTCCGCTCGCCATCGGACAGGAAGCAGTGGATAAACTAACGGACAAGATCGGGGTAGGGGAGCTTTATAAGGAAGTGGACGTAAACAGTACCATAGAGGATACGTCAAATGAAAATGATGTGACCCTAAATTCCCCTTATGTGGACAAAGGCGTATTCGATGATGACACCGTCCGGGAATCTTATCTGCAGGATCTTACAAACAACGGGTATCTCGATGCAGACGGAAACCTTACCGACAGTGGAAAAAGGATCCAGGATGCCCTTGAGCAAAAAGGGATGAAATATGAAACCGCCCGTCAGGAGGCGATCCTCAACGGAATGTCTCTGGAAGAATATTTAGGCCTTACAGACAAAGACAGTAAGGAATCTAAAAAGGGTGAAAGGGAAGACAGCTCTTCGGGAAGCACCCAGGCAGAAGCATCCGCAAGCGATGCAGAGGAAACCCGGTTTGACGAGGAAAGCAATAAGCCTAAGGAAAAGACAGCAAAAGACCGTTTTGTCAGCAGTCTGGTGTCTATCTGTATTCTTGGAGTTCTTGCGTTCGGGGTATTTATCTACCTCAAAAAAAGATACTAGATTTTTTTTAATTCTCGTGTATAATAAGGATAGACAGTGCATCCGGGATACACTCCTTTCGTATACGTGCCAATTCCCGGATGTCTGTTTTGGCGGATAGTTTTTCCGCAATTCCATACGCACCGGATTAATCATCCAATCGGAAACATCTGCGGCCTTTTGATCATCACCGCAGATGTTTCTTTTTTGTCCCGTATGGATTGCCAGAAAATATACGGGAGTTGCACAAGATCAGGATTTTTTGTCATATTAAGAATGGACGAATAAGTCCACGCCACACCTCGCTTTAACCCCCTGCAGTTTCATATAGATCCTGCAGGGGGTATTTTTTTTGCTCAAAAAAAGGGAGGATAAACCACCGCTTTTCTTATGCCATTTTCTTAAGTTTCTTAAGTGTTGCATTGTTGTAATGGGCATCGTCGCCTAAGAACCCGCCGTTGCTTCCGGTAAGGCAGTTTTCGATAGATATGTATTTCACATAGCTGCTTTTGTAATACCGTATATGGAAGCATGGCAATTGTCAGACCAGCACTGTCAGGATCTTTTTTGATCTTCTTAGCATAATATTTCCTTGAAATTTTTCTGATAATGTGCAGAATTTAACAAATTATGAAAATCGTTTTTTTTGCATATTGTGGGAAAAAGAAAGGAGGAAGATAATGGAAAGTCTGAAGGTGCGGGAAAAGAAGAAATTCCCGGTCTTTACATTATTTTTTTTGATCCTGCTGTGTGCGGCAGGGTTTATGTTTTATATGGCGTTTAAGGAACAGGTGCCATACTGGATCTCGGATTACAAGAGTAAACAGGTACAGGAAGGGTACACGGATTTTGCGGACTCCGCGGATGGAACCCTTCCCTACGATTTTACGGACAGGAAAACGGCAGCAAAAGCTTCCGATAAGAAAAAATCATCGGAAAAGAAGTCCCAAAATATCCCACAGGACTGGAACGGGGTTGACTGGAACGGACTTAAAAAGATGAACCCGGATATCATTGGCTGGATCCGTATCCCAGACCTTGCCGTAAACTATGCGGTGTTGAAGGGTACCGCGGATAATTATTATCTGTATCATCACATGGACGGTTCCTACAATATCCTCGGGTCCATCTTTGCGGAAAAGGGGACGAGTGAAGACCTCGATGATGCGCATATCATCCTGTACGGACACAACATGGCAAGCGGGCAGATGTTTGGACAGTTATCCAATTATACGGATACGGGCTTTTGGAAGAAGCATTCCTATATGTATATCTATACCCCTGAGGAGACAAGGACATATGCGATATATGATGTCTATAACTGTCTTGATAATGACAGGACGTATACCATCGGTTTTACCCTTGGCTCAAAGGATTTCCGGAAATGGGTAAAATATTCCATCAAAAAAGGCTATTATTCCACAGAGTTTAAGCCTACAGGGGAGGAACAGATCATCACGTTATCTACCTGTGCAGACTCCGGTGTGATCAACAACCGTTTTATAGCCAACTGTATGCTGGTCGATACTCAGGTAAAAGAGGATTATGTTGTGCCGACGCCAACGGCAAAACAGAAAAAATAACCTTCCTCGGTGAGTGGAAGCAGATGTTGATTTTTATTATATAAAAGGTCCTGTTTTCGCAGGAAAAACGTCCTTATATATTTTGTCCTATTATTAAGAAAAAAACGGAGGCATCAAAATGGAGAGAAGTGAAGAATATTTCATTGACAAAGGAGACGGATATTCTCAGTGTGACAGAGATATCCTTGCAGGGAAGCTCAGGATACACGAGGTTCCATTTTTCTACCGTACCAAAAGCCTGTATATTAAGGCTTATGATGCAGTGCAAGCGATTTACCCTGATTTTGACCAGGAAAACAAACGGGAGCTGGAGAGAAAGCTGATCAAAACACAGCTGTTAAATGACATCATCAAATCTGAAAAGAACAAATTGTATCCTAATGCGCAAAGCCTCAGAAAGTGTTATCTTATTTTCGAGGATCTCGACGAGATCAGGGATCCCAAAAAATAAGGGAGGAATAAATGTGTCAAAATACAAAATACTAAAAGAAAAGTATTCTCAGGAGTTGGAAAAGAAAACGATTCTTTGCAAAGAGCTGAAGCATACGCAGGAAGATCTTGCAGGCCTGTGTACTTTCCTGGAATGGCTTAACAGAAAGACAGTGGAAGAAGGCTGGCAGATGTGCGGGATGAAGAAATGGCAGGACAATGTATATCTTGCATTTCTCCTGGAACACTCCTATGCCTCGCTCCCAAGTTATACGTATAACTACACATTGTACGGCTATTTGAGTAGCAATCTGCGTACGCCTGTATATCAGGGAGAATTTTCCTGGTGCCAGAAATACTCAGTCGGAAACGATGCAAGGCATCTGACGTTGGACAAATGTTACATTAAGGATGACTGCCTGTGTGGAAAAGGTATCGGGACACAGGCAATGGATATCATAAAAAACTTAGCCAGACAACTCCAGTGCGGAGAAATAATAGGAAAGCGTATGGTGCTTAAGAAAACGTATTCTCCAGAAGAAAAATGGAAAGAAGAGGATATATTGTTCCGCTATTACGAGAAAAACGGTTTCGTTCAGTCACGGGAAAGTGATGAGATAATATATACAGTAGAAAAGTATCAGCACGATTAGATCCATAAATCCAGGAATCTTCCGTCTGTAACCAGGCATCCGCTTTGTGTTCCCAAAATGTTTTCGTCGTATTAATAGTGGAATTAAATATGTCAGCAATGTTCAGTTAATGTTCCAAAAAAACACCGGCAGTCTCTTAAAGATCCTGCCGGTGTTTTTTTTGCGTAGTAAAAGAAAGTATTTTTTATCTGACAGTTTTTGTATTGCAGTAATATCCTTCATATTTCTCCCAAACCAAAAATGAAAGGAGAAGTTTGGATATGGAAACAAAACAAAAAGAGTGTGAGATCTGTGGTGTATGGTTTACACCAAGTCGGAGCAGCCAGAAGTATTGTCCTGAATGTGGAAAAGACTCCACCAAGGCCTGGCGAGATCTGCATAAGCATATGCAGTATAGCGTGGCAAGGGTTGGCACCGGACGTCCGGTATCAAAAACAGAGGTCGAATGCAAATACTGCCATAAAACATTCATCTGCTACAACGGGGTGACCTCTGCATACTGCAGCAAAGCCTGCGAAGCTGCAGACAGGATACAGAATACCTTCTGCGCCTGCTGCGGAAAACCAATGCTTGAGACGGATGACAAAGGAGACACCGGGTGGCACAACTGGTACTGCTCCGCGGAATGCAGGGAAAAATACCTGATGGACGCTGCCAGAAGAAACGGTACTCTGAAGATCTGTCCAAACTGCGGAAAGGAATTCGTCAAAGATTCTGTTTTCTGCTGCAATGCCTGCTATCAGGAAGACCGGGCGAAAAAGAAAGAATATACAAAATATTTAAGAGATAACGGTTTGAAAGTATGTGAGGAATGTGGTAAGGAATTCTCCGGCTTAGGGAGATTCTGCTCCGCGGAATGCGAAGTGTTACATAAAGACAAGGAGCCTCATGCATACAAGAACTGTGTCATCTGTCATAAGACATTTTTCTGTCCGGCCAGTGAGATGATGGCACCTCTGTGTTCAGATTCCTGCAGACAAGAATATAACAGGAAGCAGGAACAGAATAAGAAAAAGGCTAAACAGATAAAGATGGTTTCTGCTGCGGAGCTCAAGGCAAAAAAGAAGGCTGCCGCGGAGAAGAAGTACATTGCTGAAAATGGCCTGTGCAGTATCTGCCGGACTTCTTACAAAGACTGTGAACGCATGCAGTCGAATTACACAGCATCTCCGAAAGGAGCTGTATTCTCCGGCTCCCTTGTGATCAAGTGCCCGAAATATACTACCAAAAAACTTGTCCATCGCCCTGCTTAAGCGGGGCTTTTTTAATCATATTAAAAAGAAAAGGAGTTTTGACATGAAGAAAAAGATTGTGGCAGCAGTACTTGCCGGAGTACTGGCGTTAACAGGAATCGTTCCATTCATAGCGGAGACGTTTTCTGTCAGGGCAGAAGAAGCATCTGTAATCGGAGAGTGGTTCGGTAATATCTGGGGAACCCCGGCAGTGATGACGCTTGATAAGGATGGGGCTTTTTCCATCAAATATGACAACAAGGATAAGACCGAGCTTACCGGTAAATGGGTGCAAAAAGAAAACCAGATCCTTGTAAACGAAGGAACGGATGACGATCTGCTGATCGACTATGATGAAAAGAAAGAAACCATGACCACACAGAGTAATGGGGAGACGTTTGTGTTTACCAGGGATGAAGAGAATGCCAAAAAGAAAACCGTAGCAGTGGCCAAAAAAGTAAAGGAATCCGATAAGGATGGTATATGGAAGGCAGAAAAGGTGGAAACAGATGAAGTTCTTGCCCCGGCGGACCTGTTTGGCGTCAACAATGTTTTCCTGACAGTTGACGATAAGAAAGCCGGGCTGTATATGGACATTGATTCTACGGATGGGATCATTGATATTTCTGATCTGGAAACTGTTTTTTCAGATGGAACTCTGTCGTTTAAGATCGGCGGTGGAAATCTGGGAGAAAAAAAGGATGAATACAAGGACATCGAGTGTGACGCAACAATGCTGGAGGATGGTACGCTGCGGATGACCTTAAGCGATGCCAGTGAAATTTCCTTCATTATGGAAAAAAGTACCAGGAAAGACATGGATGCAGCCAAAGAGCAGATCAAAGGCAAGGAGAATAAATAATGGCAGGATACAGAACGGTAGATGAGTTGATGGATATCCTTGAGGAAGAATGTCTGGAATTTGATGCGGTAGTAAGCATTGTTGGGGGCAATAATAAATATGACTATCAAGTTATTACGGTTCCGAAGAAAAATGTTCATATAAAAAAAGACGGAGCGTATATTGATATGCTGGGACTTGATCAACCGTTTTTCTTTCCGAACAGCGAGGTTCCCTGCGGGTTTAAAAACGCTGTCTTTTATCTTACAAAGGATGGGGATTCCTTTTTTGTTTCCGCCTGTTTTCTCGATGAAAAGGATCTGAAGCTGAACGAGGATGAACAGCTTCGTACAATCGATCGACATTGTATTGCGGAGTTTCTTGATAAGAAAGGTATTAATACCAGAGGAAAGCTTTTAAAAATCCTTAAAGATGGATATCAGATGTATAAGGATAATCTTGGGATTGAGGATGAGTTTGAGTTACAGAGGGATTCTTTTTTGGCCGATATGGATGAGGATTAGTTTTTTTCGTACCAGAATGGTCGACCACATTGATCTGCTATAATACAACCATGAACAGCAGAAAAAGCTGTTCATATGCATTGTTTTAACCTTTCGTTTTTGGGTGCCTGCAGGGTTCGGAATTAACTGTAGGTACCTTTTTTGTACATCTTATATTAGGTAATTGCGAAACTCGCGGTGCTCGTTCGTAACCTTGAACCAAAACAAGGAA
>OCAT01000686.1_pt1 | contig 25987 bp, 17 predicted proteins | sample 1538311 | NCBI WGS metagenome assembly OCAT01 (sample SAMEA2580287, study PRJEB22360) | human gut metagenome | biome: human gut; feature: human-associated habitat; material: faeces | place: Denmark | collected 2008/2010
CGTCCTCTCCCGGTGGTATCTTCGATAGAAGCGGTTTTTCCGGCAGCCGAGGCCGGTATGCAGGCAGGAGACGTGATTACACAGATTAATGGAAAGAAGATTCACCTATTTCGGGATATTACCACCTTTAACCAGTTCCACCAGAAGGAAGAGATCGATTTGACTTATGAACGGAACGGTAAGGAGACGACGGTTCACCTAAAGCCTCAGTGGGATGAAAAGTATGGGATGTACCGTTACGGTTACAGCGGAGGGGCTTACACAAAAGCCGGGGTGCTGGAGACGATCCGCTATGGTGGTTCCGTGGTCCGTTACTGGATCAGTACGACTCTGGAAAGCTTAAAGATGCTTGTCACGGGGCAGATCGGCATGGAAAGTATGTCCGGACCAGTAGGAATCGTGGATGTCGTTCAAGACACTTACAATCAGAGCAAAAGCGGAGGAGCGGCGCTTGTATTCCTCAATATGCTCAATCTGATGATTTTACTCTCAGCAAACCTGGGTGTGATGAATCTGCTTCCGATCCCGGCACTAGACGGTGGACGTCTGGTTTTTTTGGTGATCGAAGTGATCCGCGGCAAGCGAGTGCCGCCGGAGAAAGAGGGCTATGTTCATATGATTGGCATGGTTTGCTTGTTGCTTTTGATGGTATTCGTCATGTACCATGATATTCAAAGAGTTTTTTTCTGATGGGAAATATGGGATAGGATAACGGGAGCGTCATTTTGTGGTGGCATCCCGTTTTTTTATTTCATAGAAAATTTTCCTCTTTTACAACGTGAATTTTATGACATGATTTTCGGGTTCCACACATATTCTGATGATAAGAGAACTGTGACAGGGTGATGATAAAATGAGCACATTATATCATATGCAGGAAAACAACATCGATAAAGGAAGGCTAAAAATACAGATTACTTCGGAGGCAACTGCGTTTCCGGTAGAGGACGCCAGTGTGCGGATTTCCTATACCGGAGTACCAGAGAATACACTGGAGATGGTTTCCACCGATTCATCCGGGCAGACTGAGACGCTGGAGCTTGCGGCGCCTCCGGTAGAGTACAGCCTCGATGAACGGCAGGAGGAACAGCCGTACTCCGAGTATACGCTGGAAGTGACAGCTCCGGGATTTGAACCTATCCAGATTGCGGGGACAGAGATCCTCTCTGGGGTGACGGCTCTTCAAAACATCCGTCTTCTTCCGATTACGCGGGAAGAAGGAGAGCAGGTGTATGTGATCCCGGCTCATACGCTGTTCGGCAATTATCCGCCGAAAATTCCAGAGGCAGAGATCAAACCGGTGAATGAGACGGGAGAGATTGTATTAAGTCGGGTGGTGGTACCGGAATATGTCGTGGTACACGACGGATCGCCGCGGGACACCACGGCTCTCAATTACTATGACCGCTATAAGGATTACATCAAGAATGTCGCTTCCAGCGAAATCTATGCTACCTGGCCTGTGGAGGCAATCAAGGCCAACGTCCTTGCCATTATGTCCTTTACGTTAAATCGGGTGTACACGGAATGGTATCGGAACCAGGGATTTGATTTCACGATTTCTTCCTCTACAGCCTTTGACCATAAGTGGATTCCCAGGCGAAATGTCTACGATACGATTTCTTCTGTGGTGGATGATTTGTTTGCTTCTTATCTGTCAAGGCCGAATGTCCGCCAGCCGATTCTGACGCAGTACTGTGATGGAAAGCAGGTGTCATGTCCCGGCTGGATGACCCAATGGGGATCCAAGAGTCTGGCGGATCAGGGATACACGGCGATTCAGATCCTGCGCTCTTTCTATGGAAGTGATATGTACATCAACACGGCCCAGGAGATCTCAGGAGTTCCGGCGTCGTGGCCAGGATATACACTGGAGAATGGTTCTACTGGAGACAAGGTGCTTCAGATGCAGGAGCAGCTTAACGTCATTGCAGGTGCTTATCCTGCTATCCCGAAGGTAGATGCGGACGGCGTCTATGGGCCGAGAACAGAGGCTTCGGTGCGGAAATTCCAGGAAGTCTTCGGACTGCCGCAGACCGGAAAGGTAGACTACCGGACCTGGTATAAGATTTCGGAAGTCTATGTCGGCGTATCCCGTATTGCAGAACTGGTATAAAGTTCTGGTTGCGCCGAAGGCTGGGATATATCTATAATAGAAAGTAAAGGATGAGTTACGGAGATTAGCATGAGAAGAAGAGAAAACAGATTCTTAAAAGGATGCGTAGTTCTGTGCGCGGTTTTGATTCTGGCAGTTGCAACAGGTATTGTTGGAATGTTAAAGGATACCGGCTTTGTGTCCAAAGAGAAGCTCACTTTTTTCACAGAACAGGCGGCGCCGGTGGTAAAGACACGGGAGGTTCCCGCCGGGGAAGTAGAGGAGAAATTTTATTATCAGGCATTAAATGAAGAGGAAAAAAGAGTTTATGAGACGATTCTTCAGGGAATCAGGGAGAATCAGAAGGGAATCGATGTACCGATGACTGAGGCCAAGCGGGTGAATCAGATCTTCCAGTTTGTTCTGAACGATTTTCCGGACATTTTCTGGTGCAGCGGTGCTGCGGAGACGACAGCCTATCAGATTCCGGAGGGCGGATATGCACAGATCTGTCCGGAGTACACCTATGAGGGAGAGACGAAGGAGCAGATGCAGAGAAAAATCAATGCAGAAACTAAGGCGTTTCTTGAACAGGTGCAAGAGATCCAGTCGGCATCGGAGTACGACAGAATCAAGTATGTGTATGAATATGTGATCCGGACTGTAGATTATGTGGCGGATGCCAGCGACAGTCAGAATCTTTTCAGCGCACTTGTGGGAAAAGAATCCGTTTGTGCCGGATATGCCAGGGAGACCCAGTATCTTCTGGAGAAGCTCGGCGTATTCTGCACCTATGTGACCGGGACGACAAGGGGACAGCCCCATGCGTGGAATCTGGTACGGTGCGAGGGCAATTACTACTATGTCGATACAACATGGGGGGATCCGGTATTCCTGCAAAGCGATCCAAGCGAGATTTCTGAAGCCCAGCAGATTCAGTACGATTATCTCTGCTGCAATGAGGAAGAGCTTTTCCGGACCCATGAGCTGGACGGGGAAGTCCCGATGCCGTCCTGTACTTCCCTTCAGGACAATTACTACGTACGGGAAGGGTGCTATTATCAGCGATTTGACAAAGAGCGGATGAGAAAACAGCTAAACACCGAGATTTCTGCCGGAAAAGAAGTTTCGGTTTTTAAGTTTTCCGGGAAGGCAGCCTACGAGGAATCCAGGGAGATACTTTTAAACAATCTGATCCGTGAGGGGGCTTCGAATCTTGCAGCCTGGTATCAGCTCTCCAGTGCAAGGTATTCCTATCAGGATGACGAGGTGCTGTATAAGATCACCGTGTACTGGCAGTATGAATAAGAGCATGGCTGAATAGTTTGTAAAAAAATTCAGGAAAAGCGTTGAAAAAGAAAAAGAGATGTGGTAAAATCTTTACAATTTGAGAAGGAGGGCGCTCGAGTATCGAAAAAGACACTCATGCGCCTTTCTTTTTGCGCAAACAAACAAATAGAAACTACGAAGGGATAAGGTGAAGCTATGAAAGCATTTCTGATTTTGGAAGACGGCACCGTCTTTGAAGGAACGAGTATTGGCTCGAAGCGAGATATGATCAGTGAAATTGTCTTTAACACCTCTATGACAGGTTATCTTGAGGTCCTGACGGACCCGTCTTATGCCGGACAGGCAGTTGTGATGACTTACCCGTTAATTGGAAATTATGGTATTACTCCTGATATGGAGTCGAAAAAAGCGTGGCCGGACGGCTATATCGTAAGAGAACTGTCCAGAATGCCGAGCAACTTTCGCTGCGAAGGAACGCTCCAGGAGTTTTTGGAAAAACAGGATATTCCGGGAATCAAAGGGATCGATACAAGAGCCCTGACAAAGATTTTGCGGGAAAAGGGCACCATGAACGGCATGATTACGACGAATGAGAACTATGATCTTGAGGAGATTTTGCCAAAGCTTGCCGCATATGAAGTGGGCGATGTGGTTTCCAAGGTGACTTGTGATAAAGCTTACGTCCTTCCAGGAGATAGCTACAAGGTGGCGCTTCTGGATTACGGTGCAAAGAACAATATTGCCAGATCGTTGAATAAGAGGGGCTGTGAAGTAACAGTTTACCCGGCGCATACAAAGGAGGAGATTCTGGCCACCCATCCGGACGGTATCATGCTTTCCAACGGGCCTGGGGATCCAAAGACCTGTACCGACATCATCGAGGAAGTCAGAAAGCTGTATGAAAGCGATGTACCGATCTTTGCCATCTGTCTTGGCCATCAGCTTATGGCCCTTGCAAATGGCGGAGACACTCACAAACTGAAATACGGACACCGGGGCGGCAATCATCCGGTCAAAGATTTAAGTAACAACCGGGTTTATATTTCCTCGCAGAACCATGGCTATGTGGTGGATGACGCCACATTAAGCGATGAAATCGCTACGCCTGCCTTTGTTAATGTCAATGACGGGACAAACGAAGGACTCAAATATACCGGAAAGAAGATTTTCACCGTTCAGTTTCACCCGGAGGCATGTCCGGGACCGCAAGACTCCGGATATCTTTTTGACCGGTTTATGGAAATGATGGGAGGGAATCAGTAATGCCAAGAAATCAGGATATTAAAAAAGTACTAGTGATCGGATCCGGACCGATTGTCATCGGGCAGGCAGCAGAGTTTGACTATGCGGGTACCCAGGCATGCCGTTCCCTGAAAGAAGAAGGGATCGAAGTCGTACTGTTAAACTCCAACCCGGCTACCATTATGACGGATAAGGATATAGCTGACCGTGTATACATTGAGCCGCTCACCGTGGAAGTCGTGGAAGAACTTATCAAGAAAGAACGTCCGGACAGCGTACTTCCGACTCTGGGAGGACAGGCCGGTCTGAATCTTGCCATGGAGCTTGATGAGACGGGATTTTTAAAGGAGAACAATGTACGGCTCATCGGAACGACCTCTGAAACCATCAAAAAGGCGGAGGACCGTCTGGAATTCAAGGCCACCATGGAAAAAATCGGAGAGCCGGTGGCAGCTTCCCTTGTTGTGGAGAGCGTACCGGAAGGTGTGGAATTTGCGGAGAAGATCGGCTATCCTGTTGTACTTCGTCCGGCCTATACCTTAGGAGGAAGCGGCGGTGGAATTGCCCATGACAGGGAAGAACTGGTGGAGATTCTGGAGAATGGTCTTCGCCTTTCACGGGTGGGCCAGGTGCTTGTGGAGCGCTGCATTGCCGGATGGAAAGAAATTGAATACGAGGTGATGCGGGACGGAAACGGTAACTGTATCACGGTATGTAATATGGAAAATATTGACCCGGTCGGCGTACATACCGGAGACAGTATCGTTGTGGCTCCGTCCCAGACATTGGGTGACAAAGAATACCAGATGCTGCGTACTTCCGCTCTGAATATTATCAGCGAGCTGAATATCACAGGGGGATGTAACGTACAGTATGCCCTGCATCCGGACACTTTTGAATACTGTGTAATCGAAGTTAATCCTCGTGTGAGCCGTTCTTCCGCCCTGGCGTCCAAAGCGACAGGGTATCCGATTGCCAAGGTGGCGGCGAAGATTGCCCTTGGTTATACTTTGGATGAGATCAAAAATGCCATCACCGGAAAGACGTACGCAAGCTTTGAGCCGATGCTGGACTACTGCGTGGTAAAAATCCCACGTCTGCCATTTGATAAATTTATCAGTGCCCAGAGAACGCTGACCACCCAGATGAAGGCGACCGGAGAGGTGATGAGTATCTGCGATAACTTTGAAGGTGCGTTGATGAAAGCGATCCGCTCTTTGGAGCAGCACGTGGACAGCCTGATGTCCTACGATTTCTCCGGACTTTCCGACGAGGAGCTGATGGAACAGCTTCATGTCGTAGACGACAGACGGATCTGGATGATTGCGGAGGCATTACGAAGAGGCGTAGCTTACGATGTTCTGTACAGCATTACGAAAATTGATAAATGGTTTATTGATAAACTCGCAATCCTCGTAGAGATGGAGCAGTCTCTCAAAGAGGGGCCTTTGACACCGGAACTTCTAAAAGAAGCAAAACGGATTGAGTTTCCGGATCACGTCATCGCGTCTCTAACCGGGAAGACAGAGAACGAGATCCATCAGTTGCGGATAGAATATGGTATCACTGCAGCCTATAAGATGGTAGATACCTGTGCGGCTGAGTTTGCTGCCACCACACCGTACTATTACTCTGTTTTTGGAAGCGAAAATGAAGTAGAAAAAACAAGCGGCAAGAAGAAAGTGCTCGTTCTAGGTTCCGGCCCGATCCGGATCGGCCAGGGGATCGAGTTTGACTTCTGCTCTGTACACTGTACCTGGGCCTTTAAGAAAGAAGGCTACGAGACGATCATTGTCAACAATAACCCGGAGACGGTCAGCACGGATTTTGACATTGCGGACAAACTTTACTTCGAGCCGCTGACGCCGGAAGATGTAGAGAGTATCGTCAACATCGAAAAACCGGACGGAGCGGTTGTGCAGTTTGGTGGTCAGACAGCCATCAAGCTGACCGAGGCGCTGATGAAGATGGGAGTTCCGATCTTCGGTACTTCGGCGGAGAATGTGGATGCAGCAGAGGACCGGGAGCTTTTTGACGAGATTCTTGCACAATGTAAGATTCCACGTCCGACCGGAGGAACGGTCTTTACCGCCGAGGAGGCAAAGAAAGTGGCAAATGAACTGGGCTACCCGGTACTGGTTCGCCCGTCCTACGTCCTTGGAGGACAGGGCATGCAGATTGCTATCAACGACCACGATATCGATGAATTTATCGGTATCATCAACCGGATCGCACAGGAACATCCAATCCTCGTAGACAAATACCTTATGGGAAAAGAGATCGAGGTTGACGCGGTGTGCGATGGAGAGGATATCCTGATTCCCGGCATCATGGAGCATATTGAGCGTGCAGGTATTCACTCCGGAGACAGTATCTCGGTATACCCGGCACAGAGTATTTCGGCTGTTACAAAACGGAAGATCGAGGAGTACACAAGGAGACTGGCTAAAGCTCTTCATGTCATTGGAATGATCAACATTCAGTTTATCGTGTGCGGAGAGGATGTTTATGTGATCGAGGTCAATCCAAGATCCAGCCGTACGGTACCATACATCAGCAAGGTGACAGGAATTCCGATTGTGCCGCTGGCGACAAAAGTCATTATTGGACACAAGATCCGGGATCTGGGATATACACCGGGACTGCAAAAGGAAGCAGAGTACATCGCTATCAAGATGCCGGTATTTTCCTTTGAGAAGATTCGTGGCGCGGATATCAGTCTGGGACCAGAGATGAAGTCTACAGGAGAATGTCTCGGAATTGCCAAGACGTTTAATGAGGCGCTCTACAAAGCGTTCCTTGGAGCAGGTATCAAGCTTCCGAAATACAAGAATATGATTATGACCGTACGGGATGAGGACAAGCCGGAGGCAGTGGAGATTGGACGCAGATTTGAGACACTCGGCTACCGGATTTTTGCTACAGCAGGGACCGCGGAGGCACTCAAAGAAGCCGGTGTGAAAGCCATTGCCGTCAACAAGATTGAGCAGGCTTCCCCGAACCTTCTGTATCTGATCCTCGGACATGAGATCGATCTTGTCATTGATACACCACCGCAGGGAGCGGACCACGCACGGGACGGATTTACGATCCGCAGAAATGCCATTGAGACCGGTGTGACAGTGCTGACCGCCATGGATACGGCAGGGGCACTTGTAACGAGTCTGGAAAATACCAATATCAAAGAGCTGACTTTGATTGATATTGCAAAAGTTCAGTAGTATAATCAAAGACAAAACATAAAAAGAAGCGCTATGGTTCTCAGGGATCATAGCGCTTGATGGTTTGACAGCAGAAGGGAGACACAATGTACAAGATTTTGATTGTGGAAGACGACAGTATTATTGCCGGAACACTAAAGAACCATTTGTGCCAGTGGGGCTTTGAGGTGAGATGCATTGAAGATTTCAAAAATGTACTGGAGGAGACGGCAGATTTTACCCCGCATCTGATTCTTCTGGATATCATCCTGCCGTTTTTTAACGGATTCCACTGGTGCCAGCGGATCCGGGAATTTTCAAAGGTGCCGATTATTTTTCTGTCCTCAGCGTCGGACAATATGAATATCGTCATGGCGATGAATATGGGCGGAGACGACTTTATCGAAAAGCCCTTTGACCTCAATGTCCTCACCGCCAAGATTCAGGCACTTTTAAGAAGAAGCTATTCGTTCCAGGGAAATGTCAATGTCATTGAGCACCAGGGATTGCTCTTAAATTTAAGCGACGCTACGGTACTCTACGAGGGAGAAAAGATTGATTTGACGAAAAATGAATACCGGATTCTCCAGTGTCTGATGGAGCGGGCCGGAAAGATTGTCTCCAGAGAGGATATTATCACAAAGCTCTGGGAGGATGACAGCTTCATAGACGACAACACCTTGACGGTGAACATGACGAGACTTCGGAAGAAACTGGACAAGGCCGGACTTTCTGATCTGATTTTGACGAAAAAAGGAATCGGTTATCTTTTAAAGGAGTGAGACGACTATGCTGAAAGGATATATGAGAGACCGGGCCGCCATGTTCGGATGCCTTCTGATCTGCTATGGTACCTTATTTTTGATTGGATATCTGTATGATATTCCTTTCGAGAAGACACGCTATATTGCCGAGTTTTCCGGGGCGGGTGTTTTTCTCTGCCTGCTGGTGGACATCCTGAAATATGCGGAGCGGTGGAAAGAGCTGAAGCGGTGCATTGCCACCTCAGATACCTATCCGGGCATGTTTTATACAGTGCCGGGAGATCTGGAAGCGTTGTACCGTTCGATGATCGCAAAGATGAGACAAGAGAAGGAAGAGCTTATTTTTGAAGATCAGAAACGTTACACGGAGATGATGGACTACTACGGTATGTGGGCGCATCAGATCAAGACGCCTATCGCGGCCATGCGGATTCTTGTCCAATCCGGAATGGATCGGGAGGAGAATGAAGAGAACCAGAAGCTGTTTCGCCAGCTTCAGATGGAGCTCTTTAAGACAGAGCAGTACGTGGAGATGGTGCTTTCTTATCTGAAGATAGGCGACATCGCCAAAGATATGGTGCTGGAGCGCTGCGATCTGGGTAAAGTCGTAAGGCAGTCAGTCAAGAAGTATTCCAGACTGTTTATTTTACAGAAACTGTCCCTGGAAATGGGGGAGATTGCCGAGATAGTCCTCACAGATGAAAAGTGGCTGTCTTTTGTGGTGGAGCAGATTCTCTCTAATGCACTGAAATATACAAAGAGCGGAAGTGTCTCCATTTACCTGGAACAGGAGGGAGTCCTTGTCATAAAGGATACAGGCATTGGTATTTCGGCGGAGGATCTGCCGCGGATTATGGAGAAAGGCTATACCGGATACAATGGGCGGATCGATAAACGCTCCACCGGAATTGGATTATATCTTTGCAAAAAAGTGATGGATAAGCTCCATCACCAGCTTCGGATCGATTCTGAAGATGGAAAAGGGACGAAGGTCGTCCTGGATCTGAGACGGACACAGCTTGATCTGGAATAAAGGACGCTACCTTTCAAAATCGTAAGGTTCGGGCTTGGATTGTAAGAAGAATCGATGGAAAATACTCGGCCATTCTGGCTATAATGACAGCATAGAAACATAAAAGAATTCAGAAAGGCGGAGATGAACATGACAATTCTTGAAGTTCAGAATCTAAAGAAAACATATACGACGCGGTTTGGCGGTGCCCAGGTGGAAGCCCTGAAAAACGTTACTTTTTCAGTGGAGGAGGGAGAGTACGTCGCGATCATGGGAGAATCCGGATCAGGTAAAACGACACTTCTGAACATCCTGGCGGCGCTGGATAAGCCTACAGGAGGCCATGTGAAATTAAAGGGAAGGGAGCTTTCCTCCGTTCCGGAGAAAGAGATCGCCGCTTTCCGAAGACAGAATCTGGGATTTGTGTTCCAGGATTTTAATCTCCTGGATACCCTTTCCATCCGGGATAATATTTTCCTTCCACTTGTGCTTGCGGGGAAAAAGTACGCAGAGATGGAAAAGCGATTAGTACCGATTGCAAAGAGCCTCGGGATCTACGAGCTGTTGGCAAAATTCCCTTATGAGGTGTCCGGCGGGCAGAAGCAAAGAACGGCAGTCGCAAGAGCACTGATTACAAAACCGCAGTTGATTTTAGCAGATGAGCCGACCGGAGCTCTTGACTCCAGGGCAGCGGATGATCTGTTAAATCAGTTCACCCGGATCAATGAAAAAGGACAGACAATCCTCATGGTTACACATTCCGTAAAGGCTGCTAGTCATGCGGGAAGAGTGCTCTTTATCAAAGACGGTGAGGTTTTTCATCAGATTTATCGCGGAAAGATGAGAAATGAAGAGCTTTACCAGAAGATTTCCGACACCCTGACAGTGCTGACTACGGGAGGTGAGCGGTATGTTTAAATCGATTTACATCAGGCTTGCCCTTACCAATCTGAAAAAAAATAAGCGGTCCTATGTCCCGTTTCTGCTTACGAGCATCATCACCATCATGATGTTTTTTGACATGTACATGATCATGGACAACTCCGGTGTCAGAGAGATGCCGGGAGCGGACAGTATGCGGAGTATCCTTGGATTTGGTATGGTGATCGTGGCCATCTTTGCCTTCATCTTCTTGTTTTATACGAACAGCTTTTTGATTAAGCAGAGAAGAAAAGAGATCGGCCTGTACAATGTCCTTGGAATGGGAAAGAAAGAGCTCTTCATTATGATGTTCTGGGAATCTCTGACAACAGGTGGAATCAGTATTGTGATCGGACTGATCGGCGGGGCGATTTTCGGAAAACTGATGTTTCTTTTGCTTTATAAGATCGTCGGATACGAGACGCCTTTACAGTACGAGATTTCCGCTGGCAGCGTCAGCTCAACCGTGCTCCTCTTTGCGGCGATTACATTTATTACCTTCGCATTCAACCTGTTACAGGTAAGGAAAGCAAATCCGATCGAGCTGCTCCGGGGCGGATCTATCGGAGAAAAGGAGCCGAAGACGAAGATTTTACTGACACTCTTTGGGATTGCGTCCATTGCCACAGGTTATGTACTTGCGAATATCGTGGAAAATCCGATCGAGGCCATCAGCGTCTTCTTTGTGGCGGTTCTTCTGGTTATTGTGGGAACGTACGCTCTGTTTGTAGCAGGTAGTATCGCCTTTTTAAAGATGCTGAGAAAGAAGAAGTCGTTTTATTATAAAGCAAAGCATTTTCACTCCGTGTCTGGTATGATTTACCGGATGAAGCAAAATGCCGTTGGACTTGCCAATATTTGTATTTTAAGCACCATGGTTCTGGTAACGCTTTCTACCACGGTCAGTTTGAATATGGGTATGGAAAATATTATGTCAAATCGATTCCCCAAGGAGCTGATTCTTTCAGTTTATCAGTCGAATGAGAATCTGACCAGGACGGTGGATACTGTTGTAGCAGAAGAGATGAACCGACAGGGCCTCAGACAGAAAAACGGTTATCGGTGCCAGTATACTTCCCTTGTGGCGGATGGCAAAGGAGAAGAATATACGGTGGACTCCTTTGACAGTACCTTTTATTTTAACAAGACTCTGATTCAGATCGCACCAGTCTCCTATTACAATGAGATGAATCAAGACGAGATTAAGCTTGCTGATAATGAAGCGGTTATTTTCTCTTCTTCTAAAGAGAATTACGGCAAAGACCACTTCCGGCTGGATGGCGTGGACTTTACCATTGTAAAAGAGCCGGATGAGATCCCGATGGAAGAGAAACAGGAATTTCCGGTAATGGATACCTTGACTCTTTTTGTAAAAGATGTGGGTACAGTCCAGAACCTCATTTCCTCACTTTCGGGTGGGGAAGCAGCGACTTTCCAGTATTCCTACGGATTTGATCTGGATGGAAGTGAAGCGAAGAAAGAAGCAGCGGCCACGGCCATCACAAACCGGCTCCGGAATGATTACGGGATTGCATGTGATATAGAACTTCGGGGTATGTATGAAGAAGATTTCCATACGTTCTACGGAAGTTTCCTCTTCCTTGGCATTTTCCTTGGCGGGCTGTTTTTGATGGCAACGGTATTGATTATCTATTATAAGCAGATTTCCGAAGGATTTGAGGACCGCAACCGGTACCAGATTATGCAGAAAGTCGGCATGAGCCGCCGGGAAGTCAAAAAGACGGTCAACAGCCAGATCCGTATGGTATTCTTCCTGCCGCTTGGTCTTGCCACGCTCCATGTAGCGGCGGCCTTCCAGCTAATGAGAAGACTTCTCGCAAGCTTCAACCTGACGAATGTCAATCTGTTTATCACCTGTACCATCGGTACGCTTCTCGTATTCAGCGTGATCTACGGCCTCGTATTCAAACTGACCGCAAGAGAATACTATAAAATTGTCACGAAATAGTTAAAATTGCTTAAAATGGCAATACTTAGGAACAGAAATAGCTCTGAATTGCCTGCAAAAGTCTGGTATTATCTTCCGGCTGCATCAGGCAGAAGCGAAAAAACTGGCTGCCAAGCCCCGGAAATGAGGAACAGTTGCGGATCATCAGTTTCTGACGAATCAGAAAGTCAAATAATCCGGACGATGTAAAGCCGGAATCCAGGATCTCGACAAACAGAAAGTTGCTGTCGCTTGGATAGACACACAGCTTGGAAATTTCTGAAAGTCCTTGTATCATGCGGGTGCGCTCGCGGGATATGAGGACTTTTGTTTTTACGATAAACTCGGTTTCCGCAAAAAGATGTTCTCCGGCAAAGGCGGCAATGCTGCTGACGCTCCACGGATTCTGCACTTTTTTCAGGTGGGCAAGGAATTCTGCGTTGCTGGAGACGCCGTACCCTAAGCGCAGGCCCGGAGCTGCAAAAAATTTAGAAATGCCACGGATCACCATCAGATTTGGAAACTCCGGGACGAGAGGAATGGCAGAAACATTGCGACATGCAAATTCGGCATAAGTTTCGTCAATCATTACGAAAACGCCCCGCTTAAGGCATCCGCGGAGAAGAACGGCAAGCTCTTCTTGAGAAAGGGCAGAGGCAGTAGGATTGTTCGGATTACAAAGAATCAGAAAATCTGCATGGCTTTTTTTCAAAGCGTCAATCAGCTCTCCGGTATGAATCCGGAAATGATCTTCCTTTTTCGGAAACCAGGTAGAGTAAGAGATACCCGAAAGCTGTAATTCCCGCTCGTATTCCGAGTAGGATGGTCCTACCTGGACAGCATGGTGTCTTTGACAAGACTGGATCAAAAGGGAAATCAGCTCGGTAGAACCATTTCCCACCGACACATAATCCGGAGAAATATGACAGTAGCGGCCGATGGCTGCTCTCAGTCCGATATAATTTCGATCCGGATATCGTGACATCAGATGAGAAAAATTCTTGCAGACAGCCAGAGCTGTCTGTTCAGGAAAACCAAGAGGATTGACATTTGCGGAAAAACAGCAGATCTCGTCAGATTCTATATGATAATAGGATGCGATCTGCTCCAGATCACTTCCATGAAAAATTGGTGTCTGACTCATACGAATTGCCTCCTTTTTATGATAGCAAACAACTGTAGCAGTTCCGTCAATTCAGTCATGCAGCTCAGATTCGCAGCTTGCGCCGTTTTTATGCTGCCAGCGCAGCGAAATCTTCGCATATGACAAATTCTGATAAATTATGCACAGGGATTGCCATTTGACAGGGAATAATGTTATAATTTCAATTATAGTATATCTGATAAAAAATGCAATGCAAGAGGTGGCAGGCTTGAAAAATAAAATTAAACGCTTTTCAAATGGAGATTTTAGCAAGGAGCAGCCAGAAGTGAAGTTTTCGGAGACGAATCTGGTGCTCCTGATCGGAGAAGGGGAGACCTACCAGGGAAGTTTTACGATTGAAAGTAAAAAGGAAGCGCTGATAAGAGGAATTGTTTATTCCTCTTCTTTTCGTATTCATCTGACAGAGAATGGATTTGAGGGAAATCCGGTGGAGATTTCTTTCACTTACGATACAGATGGTCTGGATCCGGGATATGTGGAGAATGGTACGTTCTATATTGTGTGCAACGGCGGCGAGTACGAGCTTTCTTTTACGGCGGTAATCGAGCGGCCATATTTGATGACTTCTCACGGGAAAGTACAAAATATGAAAGATTTTAAGCTTTTGGCTATGACGGACTTCATGGAAGCACGCAGATTGTTTCGTTCCATGAGTTTTTATGAGATTCTGCGCTACGAAAATCCGAGAGTAGTAGCTCTTTACAATAATATGAGGAAGTGGTCTCTGGGCGAACAGGCGGTGGAGGAATTTCTCGTCGGCATCAAACAGAAGGAATGTCTTTTCCTCTCTCTGTCTGAATATGAGAAGAAGTTTGAAAGCATCACCGATGCGGTTCGGGAGAACCTGATTATTACAAAGAATACATGGGGCTACATGCCGATCCGTGCCACAGTGGAAGGCGGTTTTATACAGATCACGCAAAAGGAATTTACTACGGATGATTTCGTCGGGAATACATTTGGGTTTCACTATGTCATTACTCCACAGGTGCTTCACGCCGGAAGAAATTTTGGACGAATCATCTTTACTACACCATATGAGCAGGTCGTCTACGAAATCGAAGTCACACGACAGGGAGTCCATACACCAAAGCATGAGCAGACGTTTTATATGACACAGATTGTAAAGGGCTATTTCTCCTGCATTACCGGAAAGAGTGATCTATTAAGCTGGGCGGAAGATACGATCCAGCTTGCGGGACAGATGGAGAACCTTGGCCGGGACGCCGCGTTTTGCTCCCTTGTAAAAGCGCACGCTTACTTGGAGAGCGGACAGACAGAACAGGCGGCGGAGATTATTGAGCAGTATAATTACGGCCGTTTTGATATGATGAAGCGGCCTGAGAATACAACCTACTACCTGTATCTTACTGCATTGTTAAAGCGCAATGCAAGCCACACGGAACATGTAACAGAGGAGCTTCGCAAGGCATATAATAAGCATCCGAAGATGTGGAGCATCCTTTGTATGCTGGTGGATATTGATCCGGAGTACCGCAATATTACGCGAAGACTTGCTGCCCTGGAGAAGCATTTTTATTCAGAAAAATTCGGTCATACATTGTTATATCTACAGGCATTTAAGTGTTACAGGGAGGATCCGGTTTCTTTGAAAAAGCTTGGCAATTTCGAGATTCAAGTACTGGGCTTTGGATGTCGGTACGGACTCTTCACAAGGGAGCTTGCTCTTTACACAGCAAATCTGGCAGGGCAGCAGAAGAAATTCGACAGACAGTTGTTCCGTCTTTTAGAAAAACTCTATGGAGAGTACCCGGATCCTATGGTACTGACTGCGGTCTGCACGCTTCTTATTAAGGGGAATCAGATTTGTTCTGAATATTTCAAATGGTATGAGCTTGCGGTAGAACAGGAGATGAAGATCGTACAGCTCTACGAATATTATATGATGACGATTGAGGAGGAGCGGGTACGTACGCCGCTTCCGAAAGCTGTCTGTCTCTACTTCATGCATGGGAATACGCTTACTTACGAAAAGACTGCTTTCCTCTACGCAAATATAATTCAGTTCCAGGAGGAGACAAGTGAGATTTACAATTACTACCGTGACAAGATGCAGGAATTTGCCTGGGAGCAGCTTTTAAAAAGACATATTAATGAGCCGCTTCGGATTATTTATAAGAAGTTCTGTACGGAGGAGAATATGACACAGGAGCGTCTGGAAGCGCTCAATGATATTTGTCATGCTTATGAGGTGAAGACGAATCTGCCGTTTATGAAATCGGTAATGGTTATTGAGGAGGATGGAGAAATCCGTCAAAGAGTCGGTGTGATCGATGGCAAAGCCATGATCTTCCTCTATGATAAGGATTCCAGAATTATTTGGGAGTCCATGGACGGACGACATTATACGGATTCTATTCCATATGAGACGACACGTCTGTTCTACGAGATGCGGTTTGTAGAGCTCTGCAAACAACTGGAGAAAAATAAGGAGGTTCCGGAAGAGCCGGTTGCTGTACCGGAACTTTCCTTTGAAAATATCAAGAAGCACGGTATGGATCCGTTCGTGGACGGAGAGGTTTTTGATCTTTGTTCAAAGAAAATTTTAGAGGACGGTTACGAAGAGGATGAGATGCTTACAGAGCTCTGTTACGTGTTGTTCACAAAAGGATACTCTGACCATACGACACTCAGCTATCTGGCAATATACTATTGTGGAGCCACAAGAAATATGAAGAGGGTATGGCGTGCGGCAAAGAAGGAGGGAATTCCTTCGGATCGCATTGCCGAGCGAATTATCACCCAGATGGTATTTTCAGAGAATATTTTCAGTGAGGAAGCCATCTTCTGTGATTACTATGGCAGCGGCAATACCTACTTCCGCCTAAAGAGAGCATATCTTGCCTACATATCCAGGGAGTATCTGATACGTGACCGGCAGACTGATCTGTCAGTATGGGAGATTGTTAGAAAGGAAGAAGAGGCCGGAGAGGTGCTGCCGGACATTTGCCGGATTGCCTATCTGAAGTATTATTCTGAGCATGAGATCCAGACTGCGTCAGAGGAGCTTCTGAAACGGTTCTTGCGGGAACTTTGTGAAAAACAGGTTGTCTTTTCTTTTTATTTGAAATATCCACAGTCTTGGCTGATGGAAGTTATGCTTTATGACAAATGTATTGTCGAATACCGGGCAAAGAAAGGAAGCCAGGTGATGATCGAGTACAAGATCCAAAAGGCCAGAGAACGGACGGAGGATCAACCATACCAGAAAGAGATCATGCAGGCGGCCTATGAGGGGATTCATGTAAGGACCTTTGTCCTGTATAGTGATGAGATCCTGGAATACCGCTTCAAAGAGATGAAAGCTGACGGCAGTACGTTTGCGTCTGACATGCAGACATTTCGTCTGGAACACGAAGTACCGGCTATCGGAACGTACGGACGGCTGAACGATATGTCGGAGCTGACGAAAGAAGCGCTGAAACAGGCAATGAATGAATACAGCCGCGAGAAGGAACTGTCGCAGGAGCTGTTTATGGTATACTAAAAGAGGAGAAGGATCAGGATGGAAAATTGTGGTTATATCATTGGCTATGACCTGAATGAAAACGGCTGCCAAATCAGCTATTATGATGAAGAAAAGCATGAACTTAAGACGCTGGAAGTGGCGGCTGACAATTACCAGATTCCGATGATGGTGGGACATTACAAAGAGGCATGGATGTTCGGACGCGAGGCTCAGCGGGCAGCTATGATGGAAAAGGGCTGGGTCGTTTCAGATCTCTACCGCAAGGCTCAGAGAAAAGAACAGATTGAGATCGAAGGGACAGTCTATGAGGCAAGATGGCTTCTTGGCAAGTTTATTGAGCTGACCCTCCAGACATTCCGAAAGAAAGAGGTCTCCTTTGTATCGTTTACCGTACCGTGGATTGATCAGGATATCCGTACCTTTTTACGTGAAGCCGGAGCCCAGGCAGGTATTGATAAAAGCCGAGTCTACGCCATGGATTACCGGGAGAGCTTCTGTTACTATATGCTCTATCAGCCAAAAGAGCTCTGGCAGTATGAATCCGCGCTCTTTTACTGTGACAGGGAAAAGATTGAAGCTTACATGCTAAAGCAGCTTAACACGGACTACAGAAGAGAGAAAGAAAGCTTTGTCAGTGTGGAGAAGGTGGCAGAGGCACAGATGGAAGAGCTTAGGGCGGTCTATCCGGTGCTGAATGTAGATAAGGCTAGAAATGCGGATGAACGGTTTCGGCATTTCATTCAAGGTGTTTTTAATAAGAAACATGTTTCCTCTGTCTATCTGACGGGGGAAGGTTTTGAAAATAACTGGTATCCGAACTCTCAGAAGGTGCTGTGTAATGGACGTAGAGCATTTATTGGAAACAATTTGTATAGTAAGGGGGCATGTTATTGCGGTCTGAAAAAGCGTTCGGAAACTCCGGATGTACCAACCTATCTGGATGAGACAAAGCTGATGGAACAGATCTGCCTCAAGATGAGGATTCATGGAGTAGATGTATGGTACCCGATTGTGGAGTTTGGCACCCACTGGTATGAAGATACAAGAGAATGGGAGGTCCTTTTAGAAAATACGGAGGATATTGAAATTCATATTGAGTCGCTGGCGACAGGACAGTGGAATGTAGAGACGGTCTCTTTTGCGGGGATGCCAAAGAGAAAAGAATATTCTCTCAAGCTGATTGTCCGTACGGAGTTTGATGATGAGAGGACGTGCCGCCTGAGTTTCCGGGATGCAGGGTTCGGGGATTTCTTCCCGGCTACGGATTTCAGGGTAGAAAAAATCATTCATCTGGGAGGTACAAATGGGCAGTTTAATTCTTTGTCATAAGAAAAAGGCTTCACAGCCATACAAAATCACACGGATTCACAGAAAGATCTATACGATAGAAGAACTGTGCTATTATCTCTGTAATAATCTGTATCTGATTGACTACACCATTATGAATGAGAAAATTTGTGAGTGGCTGTATTCAGAGCTTGATATGAAGGAGCTGGCAAGAGACCTTCTTGACCTGCTTCAGAAAAACGGAACGATTGAACAGTTCGTACTTCGGATTCTGGAACAAGCAAAGATCTATTCGGAACCGGAGATGGAGCACATCCGCAATGTTCTGGATCGTCTGAAAGATCAGAAGGAGATTGAGCGCAGAAAATATAAAGCTGATAACCTGCTGGCAAGTGGAGAGTACGAATCGGCAATCCTCGTTTATCTTTCCATTCTCCAGGATGAGAGGGATGAGTCCGCAGGCGAGCGTTTTTATGGGAAGGTATACGGTTGCCTTGGTGCTGCCTATGGGAGGGAGCTGCTCTATGAACAGGCGGCGGAAATGTACTTAAAGGCGTATGAGACGATGCTGGCAGCCTATGTATATGCCCGATCACGGTATCTTCCGGAAGAGGAGTATCAAAAGTTTCTTGCTGAACATCCCGATTACGCGGAGATCGCTGATCGAATCCGGCTGCTGGAAGAAGAAAAGACGTCTAAAGAAAGCCTCGAAACGCCGCAGGAGACACTAGAGGCGTGGAAACATCAGTACAGACGGTATTTATAGAAAGGAATAACAGCCGGTCATTCAAAGAAGATCCGGTTGCGCTTCCGGATCTTCTGTAGTATAGTAGGAATACAAAAAGGGTATTGACCCCAAGTTTAGGAAAAGGAGCATGAAACAGTGAACGACAGATATCAGAGTCCATTATCAGAACGGTATGCAAGTAAAGAAATGCAGTATATTTTTTCTCCAGATATGAAATTCCGCACATGGAGAAAACTTTGGATCGCCTTGGCAGAGACAGAAAAGGAGCTCGGCCTTCCGATCACGGAGGAGCAGATCGAAGAGTTAAAGGCACATGCAGACGACATCAATTATGAAGTGGCTAAAGAGCGTGAAAAGCTTGTACGCCACGACGTCATGTCCCATGTGTACGCTTACGGCCAACAGTGTCCGAAAGCCAAAGGGATTATTCACCTGGGAGCAACCTCCTGCTATGTCGGAGACAACACCGATATCATTGTGATGGCAGAAGCCTTAAAGCTGATTAGAAAGAAACTTGTGAGTGTGATCGACGAACTTTCACGGTTTGCGGACCGCTATAAAGCACAGCCGACTCTTGCTTTTACTCATTTCCAGCCGGCGCAGCCGACGACTGTAGGAAAGAGAGCGACACTCTGGCTCCAGGAGTTTCTAATGGATCTGGAAGATCTGGAATATGTTAGTGGGTCCTTAAAGCTTCTTGGCTCCAAAGGAACTACAGGAACCCAGGCAAGCTTTTTGGAGCTTTTTGAGGGAGACCAGGAGACTATTGATAAGATTGATCCGATAATTGCTAAGAAGATGGGATTTTCTGCCTGCTATCCGGTTTCCGGGCAAACCTACTCCCGAAAAGTGGATACGAGAGTTCTGAACATTCTGGCAGGAATTGCCGCAAGTGCCCACAAAATGTCCAATGATATCCGTCTGCTCCAGCATCTAAAGGAGGTAGAAGAGCCATTTGAGAAGAATCAGATCGGTTCCTCAGCCATGGCATATAAGAGAAACCCGATGCGAAGCGAACGGATTGCCTCTTTGGCCCGCTATGTGATTGTGGATGCCTTAAATCCAGCGATCACCTCAGCAACACAGTGGTTTGAGCGTACCCTGGATGACTCGGCGAATAAGCGTCTATCCGTACCGGAAGGATTCCTGGCAATCGACGGTATCCTGGACCTTTGTCTGAATGTAGTGGACGGTCTGGTCGTTTACCCGAAGGTGATCGAAAAGCACCTGATGGCAGAGCTTCCGTTTATGGCGACAGAAAATATCATGATGGATGCGGTAAAGGCAGGCGGGGACCGTCAGGAGCTTCACGAGCGTATCCGAGAGCTCTCCATGGAGGCAGGAAAAAATGTCAAGGAAAAAGGGCTTGATAATAATCTTCTGGAACTGATCGCGGCTGATCCGTCCTTTAATCTGAGTTTGGACGAACTTAAGAAGGCGATGGATCCTACACGCTATACTGGACGTGCCAAAGAGCAGGTGGACACATTCCTTGCAAATGTCGTACGCCCGGTATTGGAGCAACATAAAGAAGATCTTGGTGTAAAAGCAGAAATTCATGTATAGAACCTGAAAAACAAAATTGATAAATTTTTGGCGATATGCATAAAAAAAAGAAACTTATGAAAATCGTGCATATTCCATGAGGCCTGAAACCCACGCATTTCGTGGCTTTCAGGCCCTTTTTTTGTCGATAGTAAACAGGCTTGTATATTAAGTTGGATAAAATAAACAAAAAAGCGATATAATTCACGAAATTATTGTAAAATAAAGCAAAAAATGGTATTATAAATATGTCAGGAAAAATATTCAAAACATCTATAGGGTAAAGGAGGGGTTGTTGTGGATACATTAAACAACATTGTACTGGAAATTCAACATTATCTTTCAGACTACATCCTGATTGTAGCGCTTGGATTCGGAGGAATCTGGTTCTCGTTCCGTACGGGATTTATTCAAGTAAGAGGATTTAAGGAAGGAATGAGGCGGACTTTTGGAGGTCTCTTTTCCAAAAAGGGAGATGCCGGCAAGGACGGCATGAGCTCTTTCCAGGCTCTTGCGACTGCAATCGCTGCACAGGTAGGTACCGGTAATATTGCAGGTGCCGCAACAGCGATCGCCATCGGCGGTCCGGGTGCGATCTTTTGGATGTGGGTAGCAGCCTTCCTCGGAATGGCGACGATCTACTGCGAAGCTATTATGGCGCAAAAGTACAAGAAGATCGGAAAAGACGGCGTTGTAACGGGTGGTCCGGTTTACTATATCCGGGCAGCGTTTCAAGGAGTCTTTGGTAAAGTCCTGGCGGCAATTTTTGCTGTGCTCTTGATCTTTGCGCTTGGATTTATGGGAAACGCGGTTCAGTCCAATTCGATTGCGGCTTCTTTCCATACTGCATTTGGTATTCCACAGTGGATTACAGGTATCGTGATCGCGGTGATCTGTCTGTTCATCTTTACAGGCGGCATGAAGAGAATCGCAAAGGTTACAGAGCTGATCGTTCCGTTGATGGCGGCTCTTTACATTGCAGGATCTTTAATCATTATCTTCTATAACTGGAAGAATATCCCAACTGCGTTCTACGAAATTTTTGTAGGAGCATTTGCACCGGAAGCAATCGCAGGAGGAGCGATCGGAGCCACGATTTCCAAAGCAATCACAAAAGGTGTTGCCCGCGGTCTGTTCTCTAACGAAGCTGGTATGGGTTCCACACCTCATGCTCATGCGGTGGCGAAAGTAGATCATCCGGTACAGCAAGGATATGTGGCAATGATTGGCGTATTTATCGACACATTCATCGTATTAACCATGACGGCGCTTGTTATTGTGACAACGAGAGCGCTTCCAGAATCATACAATGCAGTAAGCGGAGGATATACTGGAGCAGAGTTAAGCCAGTTTGCGTATTCTCTTGTATATGGTAAGTTCGGTGAAATTTTTATCGCAATTTGTATGTTTTTCTTTGCATCCTCTACGATTGTTGGATGGTACTTTTTCGGAGAAGCAAACATCAAGTATCTGTTTGGAGCAAAGGCAGTACCGATTTATTCTGTACTCGTATGTGTCTGTGTGATTCTGGGGTCTCTTGCAAAGGTAGATCTTGTCTGGAACATGGCGGACTGCTTCAACAGTATGATGGTAGTGCCAAACATTATTGCGCTGTTTGCGTTGAGTGGTATGATCAAGAAGACGCACGACGATTATTTCAAGAATTTCCTACCTAGGCATCCGGAACTTCAGAAAAAGAAGAAAAAATAACAAAAAGCATATCAAGGTGACTAAGATAGGCGTTTTATAGAAAAAAACTATGTACAAAACGAATAAAATGCTGGAAATCTATAAATCCATATGATATACTTGAAGCAGAAATGCGAGAGACATACTCTGCGGACAATTAAATAGTGGGATGATTTTTCCTGCGAGAGAGTTCACGCTACGAACCGCCGAAGATGCAAACCTTACTGACAAGGTGAAACTTTCAGGCAAAAGGATCAGGGAAAGGACCACATTCTGAATCGTGTATGAGATATACCCGACATACATAAGACAGAAGGGCGGCCTTGTATTCTGCTTCGGCGGAAGAAAAGCCGCCCTTTTTAAAATAGGTGGAACTATGAAGAAGGATTTTAGAATTATTACAAACAACCCCCTTGTTCGTGAAAAGCTCGGTCAGGATTACCAGGTCGAGTTTTACGAATGTTCATACGAAGATGTTTTGGAAAAAGTAAAAGACGAAGTATACAGAGGATGCAAGCTTCTGACACACCCGCTTTCCGGAAGTGTCAAGCCGAATGAGACTCCATACAAATCCGTGATGGTTTCTATTTCGGCCGGCAAGGCAGATCTGATGGGCATTGAGATTATCGAAAGAGCCATCGCTTCCTGCGGAAAGTTTGAGTTTAAGTCTGACCAATATGCACCTCAGGTGTATGAAGATTTCAGACTGATTGATTACACACTGATTTCCAGTGCACTCCCGTCTGCGGATGCCTGGTAGGAGACAAATGGCAATGAAGTACTGGGGTACTTTGGGGCATAGATTTCATTTTTTAGAAGGAGGGAATTACAGTGAGATTAGAAGTTGGACACATTTTTATTAAGGACATCCAGTTTGGCGCTGAGTCTAAAATCGAAGACGGTGTTCTTTATGTATCCGAAGAAGCTGTAAAAGAAGTTGTCCTTGAGGACGAGCACATCAAAAGTGTAAAATTTGACATTGCAAGACCAGGAGAAAGTGTAAGAATTACTCCGGTTAAAGATGTTATTGAGCCACGTGTCAAGGTGGAAGGACGTGGAGGAATTTTCCCGGGCGTTATTTCCAAAGTTGACACAGTTGGTGAGGGAAAGACCTACGCATTAAAGGGAATGGCAGTGGTAACTGCTGGTAAAATTGTCGGATTCCAGGAAGGTATCATCGATATGACAGGTCCGGGAGCTGACTACACACCATTCTCAAAATTAAACAATCTTGTTGTTGTATGCGAGCCGATCGATGGAATTAAACAGCATGAATATGAAGCGGCTGTACGTTTTGCGGGATTCCGTGTTGCTGTATATCTTGGTGAGCTTGCAAGAGAGCTTACACCGGACGAAACAAAAGTATATGAGACATATGGAATCAAAGAAGGAATGGAAAAACTTCCGGGACTTCCGAGAGTGGCATATGTACAGATGCTTCAGAGCCAGGGACTTCTGCATGATACATATGTATACGGTGTTGATGCAAAGAAAACTCTTTCCACAATCATCAACCCGACAGAAGTAATGGACGGCGCAATCGTTTCCGGTAACTGTGTATCCGCATGTGATAAGAATCCTACATATGTACACGAAAACAACCCGGTTGTGCACGACCTCTTTGAAGAACACGGCAAGACGATCAACTTTGTATGCCAGATCCTGACAAACGAAAACGTATACCTTGCTGACAAACAGCGTTCTTCTGATTGGACAGCAAAGCTTTGCCGTCTTCTTGATCTGGACGCGGTTATTGTATCTCAGGAAGGTTTCGGTAATCCGGATACAGACCTTATTATGAACTGTAAGAAGATCGAAGCAGAAGGTGTGAAGACCGTTATTATCACAGACGAATATGCTGGACGTGATGGAAAATCCCAGTCACTTGCTGACGCTGATCCGGCTGCTGATGCAGTAGTAACAGGCGGAAACGCAAACCAGGTAATTGTACTTCCGAAAATGGATAAAGTGATCGGAACACTGGATTATGTCAACACCATCGCCGGCGGTAACGAGCACAGCTTACGTGAAGACGGAACGATCGAAGTTGAGATCCAGGCAATTACGGGTGCAACAAATGAAACAGGATTCAACTTATTAAGCGCCAGATAGTGAGGGAGGATAAGAAAGATGTTAAAAGTAGTTCATTATATCAATCAGTTCTTCGCTAATATCGGTGGAGAAGAAAAAGCAGACTATCCGGTAGAAGTTCGCGAAGCCGAAGTCATCGGACCTGGTCTTGCATTCAAACAGGCATTTGGAGAAGAGGCAGAAATCGTAGCTACTATTATCTGTGGCGACTCCTACTTCAATGAAAATCTTGATAAAGCAAAAGCAGAAATTCTGGAAGTTGTAAAGAAATACAATCCGGATGTGTTCGTGGCAGGTCCTGCATTTAATGCCGGACGTTACGGCGTTGCCTGCGGTACGATCTGTGATGCTGTACAGGAAGAGCTTGGAATTCCAGCAGTAACAGGTATGTATACAGAGAACCCGGGCGCGGATATGTTTAAGAATAAAGTCTACACCGTGTCTACCAAGAACTCTGCAGCAGGTATGAGAAAAGCAGTTGGAAGTATGGCTCCGCTTGCCCTGAAACTTGCAAAGCATGAAGCAATCGGTGCTTCCTGTGAGGAGGGGTATATGCCGAACGGTGTACGTGTGAACTTCTTCGAAAAAGAAAGAGGATCCAAACGTGCGGTTAAGATGCTTCTTAAGAAACTTGCTGACAAGCCATTTGAGACAGAATACCCGATGCCGTCTTTCGACAGAGTTGCTCCGAACCCGGCGGTAAAGGATCTCTCCAAAGCAACGATCGCTCTGGTTACATCCGGTGGTATCGTTCCGAAGGGAAATCCGGATCATATCGAAAGTTCCAATGCTTCTAAGTACGGCGAATACAGCATTGCTGGAATCGATGATCTGACAGAAGAGACATTTGAGACAGCTCACGGCGGATATGACCCGGTATATGCAAACGAAGATGCTGACCGTGTACTTCCGGTTGATGTACTTCGTGAAATGGAAAAAGAAGGAAAAATTGGAAAACTGTACGATAAATTTTACACAACAGTTGGTAACGGAACAGCCGTTGCTTCAGCAAAAGCATTTGCTGAGGAATTTGCTCCGAAGATGAAAGCTGATGGAGTAGACGCAGTTATCCTTACCTCCACATGAGGTACCTGTACGCGTTGCGGTGCAACGCTCGTGAAAGGTATTGAAGCAGCCGGACTTCCGGTTGTTCATATCTGTACAGTAACACCAATTTCCCTGACAGTTGGTGCGAACAGAATCGTTCCGGCGATTGCCATTCCTCATCCTCTTGGCAACCCGGCACTTGACAAAGAAGAAGAATACAAACTTCGTAAAGAGATCGTAGAGAAAGCATTAAGCGCTCTTACTACAGAAGTAGACGATCAGACAGTATTCGACAACTAATCAGTCATAAGAGACAGCTCTTTTACTGACGTCATGTGGGTATCAGCATACGGGCGGGAATTCCGCCTGTATGCCCAGATAAAGACAAAATATGAAAGAAGGAGTAAGACGTTATGAGTAAAATTTATGACGTAATCATCCTGGGAGCAGGAC
>OCAT01000699.1_pt1 | contig 25707 bp, 16 predicted proteins | sample 1538311 | NCBI WGS metagenome assembly OCAT01 (sample SAMEA2580287, study PRJEB22360) | human gut metagenome | biome: human gut; feature: human-associated habitat; material: faeces | place: Denmark | collected 2008/2010
TAAAACTGTATACTATGTCTTTGCACTGTTGTATACTATGTTACTACACTGCACACCGTGTTTGCCCATACAGATTTGTACAAACATTGCATACCTACACTCGGGCATATTCACTCTCTCATTAACAAGACTGTCTTCCCGAAAGGACTGCGGTGGCACACCGCTGACCATAATTTTCAATTTTCCATTTTACATTTTCAATTAAAAAAGAATCTCCCGAACACGGCAAATGCCATATTCGGGAGAATTTTTTATTTATTCACATATTCACTTTGTACAAGCTTTAGCCAAAATTACTCGGCATCGGGAAGGCTTGCAAGCTTTTCAAGGTGAGCATACTTATCAGCAGCAACCTTTTCAGCCTTTTCAAAGAGTTTTTCTGCTCTTTCGGGGAATGAACGAGTGAGTGAGTTATAACGAACTTCGCCCATGATGAAGTCACGATATGATGCAGAAGGAGCTTTACCGTCAAGCATGAACGGATTCTTTCCTTCGTCTGCAAGACGAGGATCGTAACGGAAGATGTTCCAGTAACCTGCCTCAACAGCCTTTTTCTCCTCAAGCTGAGCAATGCCCATGCCACCCTTGATACCGTGGTTGATACACGGAGCGTAGCAGATTACGAGTGACGGACCGTTGTAGCTTTCAGCCTCAACCATAGCCTTGAGAACCTGATTGTTGTCAGCACCCATAGCGCACTGTGCAACATAAACATAGCCGTAGCTCATTGCAATAGCGGCGAGGTCTTTCTTCTTAACAGCCTTACCTGCAGCGGCAAACTGTGCAACCGAACCTACAGGAGTAGCCTTTGAAGCCTGACCGCCTGTGTTAGAATAAACCTCGGTATCGAATACGAGGATATTAACATTTTCGCCTGATGCGATTACATGGTCAAGACCGCCGAAACCGATATCGTAAGCCCAACCGTCACCGCCGAAGATCCACATTGACTTCTTAGCAAGTTCGTCCTTGTCAACGAGTGTTTTCTTAACAAGTTCGCCAACCTTTGCATCCTCTGTGTTCTTTTCGAGTTCAGCGATAAGAGCGTCTGTTGCAGGACGGCTTGAAGTTGAATCTGTTACTGTGTCGAGATAGTTCTGGCAAGCTGTCTTGAGGTCAGCGCTGTCTGTATCCTTCTGAATACCCTCAACATACTCGATAAGTCTGTTGCGGATAGCCTTCTGACCGAGAGCCATACCAAGACCGAACTCTGCATTATCTTCAAAGAGTGAGTTCTGCCAAGCAGGACCGTAACCCTTCTTATTCTTTGTATAAGGTGTTGCAGGAGCAGACGCACCCCAAATTGATGAACAGCCTGTTGCGTTAGCAATGAACATTCTGTCACCGAAAAGCTGTGTAACAAGCTTTGCATACGGTGTTTCACCGCAACCTGCGCAAGCGCCTGAGAATTCAAGCAACGGCTGTTTGAACTGACTGCCCTTAACTGTAGTAAACTTGAACTTCTCGTGAACTTCAGGCTTATCTTCAAGTGTGAGAGCGTAGTCAAATACTGCCTGCTTAGGACGCTGTGAGTCGATTGACTGCATTGTGAGAGCCTTAGCGCCCTTCTTACCCGGACAAACCTGAGCACAAGCGCCGCAACCTGTACAGTCGAGTGTTGAAACTGTCATTACAAAGTTGAGGTCCTTGAGTCCCATCATTGGGAGGCTCTTTGTACCCTCGGGAGCTTTTGCAAGCTCATCGGCTGTCATGGCAACAGGACGGATTACAGCGTGAGGACATACGATTGCACATCTGTTACACTGAATACAGTTTTCAGGATTCCATTCGGGAACATCAACTGCGATACCTCTCTTTTCATAAGCGGCAGAACCGTTAGGAGCAGTACCGTCAACATGATCCATAAATGTTGAAACAGGGAGCTTGTTACCCTTATATGCATTTACAGGCTTGAGGATTTCGTTTACATACTCAACGAGAGCGCCGTTACCCTCTGCCTTGTCGGCAACTGAATTATCAACAGCATTAGCCCAATCAGCAGGAATTTCAACCTTTTTGAGGTCTTCCATACCACGGTCGATAGCGGCGTAGTTCATATCTACGATAGCCTGACCTTTCTTCATGTATGACTTCTTAGCGGCAGCCTTCATAAGCTCCTTAGCCTTGTCGGCAGGAATGATATCTGCAATCTTGAAGAATGCTGACTGAAGAACCGTGTTGATACGACCGCCGAGACCGATTTCCTTACCGATCTTGATACCGTCAATTGTGTAGAAGTTGATGTGTCTTTCAGCGAGAATCTTCTTCATCTTACCCGGGAGACGCTCGGAAAGCTCTTCTGTATCCCATGGGCAGTTAAGAAGGAATGAACCGCCTTCTTTAAGGTCATCAACAATATCGTACTTGTCAACATAAGACGGATTGTGACAGGCAACAAAGTCTGCCTTTGAAATGTAGTATGTTGACTTAATAGGAGTTTTACCGAAACGAAGGTGAGAAACTGTAAGACCGCCCGACTTCTTTGAGTCATATGCAAAGTAGCCCTGAGCATACATATCGGTGTTATCGCCGATAATCTTGATTGAGTTCTTGTTAGCACCGACAGTACCGTCAGCACCAAGACCCCAGAACTTACAGCTGTGTGTACCCTTCGGAGTTGTATCGGGATTTTCAACAATCGGAAGTGAGAGGTTTGTAACATCATCAACAATGCCGATTGTAAATCTCCTCTTAGGTGTTTCGCTTTCAGCGTTTCTGTAAACAGCGATGATGTCGCCTGGTGTTGTATCCTTTGAACCAAGACCGTATCTGCCTGTGTAAACCTTTACACCTGCAAAGTCCGAACCGTTGATAGCGGCGAGAACATCAAGATAAAGAGGTTCGCCGATTGAACCGGGTTCCTTTGTTCTGTCAAGAACAGAGATTGTCTTAACAGTCTTAGGAAGCTCTCTGAGCATATAGTCGGCAACGAAAGGTCTGTAAAGGTGAACTTTAAGAAGACCGACCTTTTCGCCTGCGGCATTGAGGTAATCAACAACTTCTTCCGTACAGTCACAAACAGAACCCATAGCAACGATAACATGCTCTGCATCCTCTGCACCGTAGTAGTTGAACGGCTTGTAGTCAGTTCCGATTTTAGCATTAACCTTGTCCATGTACTTAACAACAACTTCGGGAACTGCGTCATAATACTTGTTACAAGCTTCTCTTGCCTGGAAGAAGATATCGTCGTTCTGAGCAGTACCTCTTGTTACAGGATGCTCAGGGTTAAGAGCACGACGACGGAAAGCCTCAACTGCATCCCAGTTAAGCATATCGGCGAGGTCTGCGTAATCCCACTCCTCAATCTTCTGAATTTCGTGAGAAGTTCTGAAACCGTCAAAGAAATGCAGGAAAGGAACTCTGCCTTCAATAGCTGCAAGGTGAGCAACAGCGGCAAGGTCCATACATTCCTGAGGATTGTTTGAACAAAGCATTGCATAACCTGTCTGACGGCAAGCGTAGATATCTGAGTGGTCACCAAAAATAGAAAGTGCGTGGCTTGTGAGCGCACGGGCTGATACATGAATAACGCCCGGAAGGAGCTCGCCTGCCATCTTGTACATATTCGGAATCATAAGGAGCAGGCCCTGTGATGCTGTGTAAGTTGTGGTCAAAGCACCTGCTGCGAGTGAGCCGTGAACAGCACCTGATGCGCCGCCCTCCGACTGCATTTCCGTTACCTGAACCTGTCTGCCGAAAAGGTTCTTGGCACCCTGTGCCGAGAACTTGTCGGTAAGGTCAGCCATTACGGAAGAAGGTGTAATAGGATAGATAGCCGCAACATCGGTAAACGCATAAGAAACATGAGCTACTGCGCTGTTACCATCCATAGTTTTCATTTTTCTTGCCAATGGAATCGTCCTCCTTTTTAATCAAAGCGGCAAAGGAAATGATGCCGCATAAATTTTCGATACCCGTTAATTACGCACCGTAAATCAACAAGCGGTACGGATACTTTGTATCATCTTAAATTTTATCACTTAAACACCGATTTGTAAAGTGTTTTACACAAGAAATTCAAAGCAGGATACATATTTTTGTTTCGTTTTTTACAAAAAGTTTTTTATATTTACTTGTTCCTGTCAAAATACTTTGTTGTTGATTTTTTAAAAATCAATAACAAAGGTTTTGGTTATTTGTACAAACGGTTGCAATGCTACGCTCGGGCATAATATGTTTTTTACATTACAAACTGTCTGCCCGACATTAATTTTCAATTTTCCATTTTCAATTTTACATTTAATTAAACCTTTCGCTCGGGCATAATTTGTTTTTTGACATTACAAACTATCTGCACGAATTGGGAACGGCGGCTCGCCGTAATTTTCAATTTATAAATGCTTTATCGCTTCGCTTAAATCCGTACACAAAAAATCTATCATATGACGAGCCGACTGCTGCAAGGGCATTGTCGCCCACATATTTTCCGACCATCCATGTATCGGCAAGGTTGTAAAACTGCTGAAACACATTGCCGAGCATAAGCGGTACTGCAAAAGACCACAGGCCGCCTGTTATACTGCCTGTGGTCAAATCTCTGTTTTTATTTAGTTTTATCACAAAATCATTCCGTTGCAACCGCAGATTCTGCGGTCATATTTTTTTGTTAAATTCACTTCCGCATTTCGGACAGCGAACAGTATGATTGCCTTTTTTGTTGCGAACACGAAGCTGCGCCTTGCACACGGGACACTTGATATAACGGTAGTCCTTGCGGTCACGAATTTTCTTGAAGGTCAGTTTGAACCAACCTGTTACCGCATTGTAAATCGGAAGAAATTTTCTGTTTTCGGCACTTCTTGCAACAATGTTGCGTGAGAACATACGAAAACAGATAAGCACGATAATCAAGAGCATTATTCCGTCAATGATGTATCTTGCAACACGGTTCCACACAAAAATATTCACGAACCACAGTATAAGCAACAGCACCCAGAGTGCATTGTTGAGCTTATCCGTGCCGTATCTGCCCTGCATAAAATTGGCGAATCTGTTAAATAATCCTCGCATAAAGTTCATCCTTTCCGCAAAAAGCGGTAATTACAAAAATCATCTTTCCACCATTTTATCACAGGCAAGGCGTACATTCAATAAACATTTGACGATATATGTCACTAAATCAGCCGAGAACGAGCTTTGCCGTGTCAACGCTTTCTTTTGCGTCACGGCAGTAGTAGTCAGCGCCGATTTTCATAGCGTAGTCCTTTGTAAGAACCGCACCGCCGACAAATATTGTACATTTGCTTGAGCCGTCGGGATTCTGAAGTTCCTTACATTCTCTTACAAGCCTTATCGTGTCTTCCATACTCTTGAGAGTTGTTGTCATAAGAGCCGAAAGTCCTATCATTGTAATATTCTGTTCAACGGCAGTATCAACAATAAGCTGAGGATCAACATCACGACCGAGGTCAACAACTGTGTAGCCGTAGTTATCGAGAAGAACCTTTACAATGTTCTTACCAATATCGTGAATGTCACCCTTTACGGTTGCCACAATAATTTTGCCCTTGCTTACGGGAGTTCCGCTTGTCTTTGTAAGGTGCTTTTTGATTACATCAAAGCACTCCTGAGCTGTGTTTGCGCTTTGGATAAGCTGTGGGAGGAAGATTTTATTCTTTTCAAAATCTTCACCCACTCTGTCAAGTGCAGGGATGAGCATTTCGTTTACAACCTGCATTGCATCGGTTGTTTCAAGAAGCTTTGCAGTTGCGGCTGCACCTTCGTTTTTAAGTCCGTTATAAACAGCCGCAAAAATATCAACATTGCTGTCTGCCTTTTTAACGGGAGCGGCAGGAACAGCATCGTTATATGCGTTGATAAATTCAAGCGAGTTCTTGTCAATGCCGTTAAGCACACGGAATGCTCTTACAGCGCCTGTCATCGACTCAACATTTGGGTTGATAATCGGCAAATCAAGTCCCTGTTCCATAGCCATTGTAAGGAAAGTTCTGTTGACAAGCTCACGGTTCGGAAGTCCGAAAGAAATGTTTGAAACACCGAGACAGGTTTTACAGCCAAGTTCCGTTTTTACTCTGTGCAAGGCCTCAAGAGTCTGACGGCAAGCCGCCTGTTCTGCGGAAACCGTAAGAGTAAGACAATCGATATATACATCTTTTCTGTCAATGCCGACAGCCTCGGCTCTTTCAACAATTCGTTTTGCAATCTCAAATCTGCCCTCGGCGGTTTTCGGGATACCGTTTTCGTCAAGTGCAAGTCCGACAACAGACGCACCGTACTTTTTGACAAGAGGAAGAACCGTTGCAAGGCTCTGTTCCTCACCGTTTACGGAGTTCAGAATCGGTTTGCCGTTGTAGTAGCGGAGTCCGGCCTCAATAACCTCGGGCTTTGTGGAGTCAATCTGGAGCGGAACATCACACACACTCTGAATAGCCTTGAGAACACGCACCATCATCTTTTTTTCGTCAATTTCGGGATGACCTACATTGACATCTAGAATTTCCGCACCGCCCTGAACCTGACTGAGAGCCTGAGTGAGAATATAGTCAATATTATTTTCAACAAGCGCCTGCTTGAACAGCTTTTTGCCTGTGGGGTTAATTCTTTCGCCGATAATTCTCGGACCGTTTATTTCGACAACCGTCGTTGAACTGCAAACGGTTGTGTCAACGCTCTTTGTCTGAGGCTGATATTCTCTGTCGGCAACCTCTGACTTAATTTTTGCAATATAATCGGGATTCGTTCCGCAGCATCCGCCGATAACCTTAACACCGTATTTGAGGAGTGAACAAACGCACTCGGCAAATTTGTCGGGCATAATGTTGTACTCGTTGCTGTTAGGATCGGGCAAACCTGCGTTAGCCTTGATTACAAGGGGAAGATTTGTGTATTTCGACATCTCGGAAACAACGGGTTCAAGCTCATCCGGACCGAGTGAGCAGTTGACACCGAGAGCGTCAACACCGAGTCCCGTAAGAGTGACAGCCGCACAGGCAGGGGATACACCCGTAAATGTTCGTCCGTTTCTCTCAAAGGTCATTGTTGTGAGGATAGGCTTGTCGCAGTTTTCTTTTGCGGCAAGGACTGCGGCTTTAAGTTCATAAAGGTCGGTCATTGTTTCAAAAACTATGACATCGGCATCTTTACCGGCAAGAATCTGCTGTTTGTAATACTCATAAGCCTCGTCAAATTTCATCGAACCGGCAGGTTCAAGCAACTGACCTATCGGACCGATATCGAGGGCAACGAGGGCGTCTGTACCCTCAACTGCTTTTCTTGCAATCTTAACACCGGCGCCGATGATTTCTTCAACGCTGTAACCGCTGTCCTGAAGCTTGTAGGCATTTGCACCGAAGGTGTTTGCGTACACAATGTCAGATCCGGCATCAATATACCTCCTGTGAAAGCTCTCGATAAGCTCGGGGTGAGTAATGTTCAGCACCTCAGGCACATGGTCGTACTTTACACCGCTTTTCTGAATGAGAGTTCCTGTTGCACCGTCAAGCAGAATAAAATTCTTTTGGTTGAGATATTCACTAAAGTTTGAAAAATTCTTAAACACCACAATGTTCCCCATTTCTTCTGAAGCGACATTTGCCTTTCATACTGCAAATTGCACACCCTCGTTTTCTTCGTTCAATCGGATTGTCTGAAATTCCGAGAACCGCCGTAACCGACTTTGACGGCACAAGCAGACAGCTGTCGCCTGTTGTAAGACCTATTTTTCTCGGAGCGTCAAGTATTCTCAGATACTCCTTCTGCATCTCAATAGGATAGTCCCCGTAGCCGGGGCTGAAACGGAAGGTCATATACTTTCCGCTGTATTTTTCGGCAAGGATTTCGTCAACCTTTTGACACACCTGTTCAACGGCAACGCTTGCAAAGCTGTCAAGCACAACCGCCCTTGCCATATCGGAAATCTGACTTATACGGATAAGCTTGTCAATTTCCGAACCGATTGTAGCACACATCATAACGGCTGTGTGGCAGCCCTCAAGGTGCTTTTTTATATCATTGCCGAGTAAAATATCGTCAAACGGAGCTTTGCGTTCAACATAGAGAAATCTCGGCTCAGCTGTTTTCAGTATTTCTTTTTCGCATTCATCCATCAGCACATCCATGCGGTAATTAAGGCTGATTCCTGCACCGCCGAGGTAGCGTATAGCCTCTTTGCGGTTTAATCTGTCAAGCGTTATCATAAAAGACTTGACACCGCCTCCGTAATTTTTCTTGCAACATACGGGTTGTTCATTGTGTAGAGGTGGATGCCGTCAACACCGTGTGCGATAAGGTCAACAATCTGGTCAACCGCATATGCAATGCCTGCGTCACGCAAAGCCTCGGGTCTTGTATCATACTTCTGCATAATCTTTGCAAATTTTGCAGGAAGGCTTGCACCGCACATTGAAACCATTCTTTCAATCTGACTTTTGCTTGTTACAGGCATAATACCTGCCTCAATCGGAACATTCACGCCTGCAATCTTCGCTCTTTCAAGAAAGCGATAGTAAACGGAATTGTCAAAGAAAAGTTGTGAAATAAGATGGCTTGCACCCGACTCAACCTTTTTGCGAAGGTTGTGAATGTCCTCAACCTCATCGGTTGCCTCGCTGTGAACCTCGGGATAACAAGCGCCGGCAATGTCAAAATCACCCTGTGACGCAATATATCTGCACAAATCGCTTGCATAAGTGAAATCCTTCTGTGGTTCAACACCTTCAACCCTGTCACCACGGAGTGCAAGAATATTCTCAATGCCGTTCTCTTTAAAAAGCGCAAGGTTGCGGTCAATATCAGCCTTTGTGCTGTTAATGCAGGTGAGGTGTGCCACGGATTCAACTCCGAAATCTCTCTTGATTTTTGTTGCGATTTCGCAGGTACGGCTCTTTGAACCGCTGCCGCCTGCGCTGTATGTTACGCTGATGAAGTCAGGCTTTAAAGCCGAAATTTCTTCAAGCTTGCCGTAAACCGATTCAATCGGAGAGGTCTTTTTAGGCGGAAATACTTCAAAAGAAAAAACTGTTTTTCCGCTGTTAAATAAATTGCTTATTTTCATATATAAACACCTCGGTAATGGTTTAGTTAAACTTGATTAATTATAGCATAAATAATTTTTGCATACAATACTGTTTTGGTGGGTTTTGTCGTTTAAGGCTATCATTTTTTTGGAAGTTTGGGTATAAGCAAAAATTATATCAAAGAGCTTTATAATAATTATAATTTTGTTAGCAAACCAAATTCACCACTACAGAGTATACATTTACTTTCATAATAAAGCAAAAATTGCATCAATGCCGTATTCGGGCATCTGATGCAATTCCTTTATCCGAGTATCTTCTCGAATAGATTGCGGTGGCACACCGGCGACCGCAATTTTCAATTTTCAACTTTCAACTTTTAATTTTAAAAAAATCACAGATGCAAAATCAACTTTGCAACGCCGAAATAGATAAGCAATGAAAGCGAGTCGCAGACTGTTGAAATTAGCGGATTCGCCATAACGGCAGGGTCAAAGCCGACCTTGCTTGCCAAAAGAGGCAGACTGCTGCCGACAAGCTTTGCCATAATAATTGTGCCGACAAGCGTAAGCGAAATTACAAGGGCAATCATAAATGCGTTTTCCTGACCGTTGAGATCAAACAAAAGCAGTTTTACAAAGTTTGCCGCCGCAAGGGTAATACCGCAAAGAATTGACACCCTGAATTCTTTCCACAGCACAAGGAAAATGCTCCTGAAATGAATTTCACCGAGCGACAACGCACGGATTACGGAAACCGACGCCTGAGAACCTGCGTTACCGCCAGAACCCGTAATCATCGGGATAAACGATGAGAGAATCAAAACATTTGCAAGCACAGCCTCAAATGATGAGATAATCGCACTTGTAAAGGTTGCCGAAAGCATGAGTATAAGCAGCCACGGCGCTCTCTTTTTGTACAGACCGAAAACGCTTGTTTTCATATACGGTTTGTCAGACGGCAATACGGCTGCCATCTTTTCGATATCCTCGGTAGCCTCTTCCTGAATAACATCAATAGCGTCGTCAATTGTTACGATACCGACAAGTCGGTTTTCGTTATCAACAACAGGAAGAGCAAGGAAGTTATAGTTTGAGAACATCTGGGCAACCTGCTCCTGATCGGCAAGAGTAGTTACCGAGATAACATTTTCCTCCATAATCGACTTTACAAGCTCGTCATCTTCGGCAAGCAAAAGGTCTTTTACGGTGGTAATACCGATAAGCTTGTTGTTGGCATCGGTTACATAGCAGGTGTAGATTGTTTCCTTGTCAACACCTGTTCTTCTGATTCTTTTAATAGCCATTTCAGCCGTCATATCGGGACGAAGCACAATAAACTCGGTTGTCATAATCGAGCCTGCGCTGTCCTCGGGATATTTTAAAAGCTCGTTAATCTGCTTTCTCATATCTTTGTCGGCCTGTCTTAAAATACGCTTTACAACATTGGCAGGCATTTCCTCAATAAGGTCAACGGCGTCATCGACAAATAACTCATCGACAACCTCTTTCAGTTCGCTGTCGCTGAAGCCGTGGATAAGGAATTCCTGAGTTTCGTCATCCATTTCGACAAAGGTTTCCGCCGCAAGCTCCTTTGGCAGAATACGAAACAGAATCGGCATTTTTTCATCCTGTAGATTTTCAAAAACCGCAGCAATGTCAAACGGTTTCATCGTAATCAAAATGTCACGCAAAGTGCTGAACTTTTTGTCATCAAGCAACAATTTGATAGTTTCGGTAAGGGTTACGTTAACCTGTTCCATCATCTTTTCCTCCTTTTTAATTCAATTGGAAGTAAAGACGGTGTCACCCTGAGTATTAAATTAAATCAATTCAAATTAAAATAAAAATACAAAGCAAAATCAATAAAACAAAATGAACGCACAAGCGCACATTCTGTTGCAACTTCGCCCGGGTACAGCGCCTTTATTACCGTCTGCGTCCATTAAGTTTTCACCTCATTCGCATTTAAATTCGGGCAAAAGCCCGTACATATTTATTTTATTCTTTTTTATGTCCGATGTCAACGGATTTATCCGCTAAAAATCCACTTTGCAAACATTTTACATTATCCTCTGTAACAGCTTGGTAACTCGGTATAATATTTCTTGCTTTTTGAAGTGTATCAATGTATAATAAATATGCATGATTTAAAATAAAATTTCAAAGATTGGAGATTAACCGTTATGACAGATATGGTTAAAAAATATGTTCCCTATGCGGTAATAATTTTGCTTGTTTATATGCTGTTGCCGCTTGTGTTTATTCCGGGCGCAATGCAGAAGTTTTCACCCGTTGCATATGACTTTGTGTTCCCGATTACAGCAATCGGCTGTTCGGCACACTACTGCTCAAAACACGGACTTGACTTTCTCTTTGCACTCATTGCGCCGATTATTTATCTTCCGAGTATGCTCATCTACAACGGCGGATTTTCTTCAAGCACACTTTCAACAAACCTTATTCTCCTCGTAGTTTATCTTGTTGCCGGAATTTTCGGACTTTTCCTCGGCGACCTTGCTTTCGGTGACAAGCGCCGTCAGAAAGAAAAGGCAGAACAGGAAGAAGCAGAGGAAATGCTTCTTGAGGCAAAGCGCCGTGAAAAGGAAGAGCTTGAGAACATGACTTCATCAAGCAAAAAGTCCGAAAGAAAAGCACCTTACAGACAGGAACGCAAGCCTGCACGCAGACCGTCGCCTGCACCGCAGAAAATCGAAACAGCAGATGACGATGATTTTGACTATGACAAGTACCTTTCCGGTATTGACAGAAAGCAAGATCCGAACGAAAGCGAAATTGACGATATCTTAAACGAATACAGACACTAACGGCGAGCCGCCGTTCCCAGTTCGTGCAGATAGTATTTATAAGGGCGAAAATAAAATGCCCGAGCAGAACTCTATAACTAAAAATGTAAAATTAAAGTCGGGAAGACAATTTGCGAAATGCAAAGCATTGTCTTCCCGACTGTTTTTGTTTAATCAGCAGGGGTGTTTATCGGACAACCGTTTTGATTAAATTTTATGTTTAAATAAGATTATGTGATGTTATGGAAGTTGTGTGTAATTTGCGACATATATATACAATCTGTCTTATCAAAAAGATTGTACCATTACTTCGTCAATTTGCTTTTATATGTAATTTTTGTTTAAATCAACCCAACGATATACTTCTGAATCAAGGTTGCGTCAACAACACTGATTTCGCCGTCATGGTTTACATCGCTGTTAAAAAGCTGAGTCTTGCCGAATTTTACAATACCTACAACATATTTCTGAACAGATGTTGCATCTCCAACCGTAATGTTTCCGTCTGGATATGCATCACCGCAAGTCAGGCAGTTCAATTTGCCACCAATCGTTGTTTTACACTCTGCGCCGTTTTTAAGTCTGCAATATTTATAAGCCATAAGGCCCGTATCCTCGCCAAGCTGTCTTGAAATATAAAACTCCGCATAGCCGTTCTTATCGGGGACAAAAGATGTTACCGCACCTCCGCTGACAAAATATGCGCCCGAGGTTGCATAGCAAGGTTTGCCGCTGCTGTCTGTACCGAAATCCTCATATGTAAAGTCAAAATTCTTGTATGTGCCATCGCTGAGTTTTCCGGTCATTGTGCCATCATCATTAAAGACATCAGGAAAATAGTCGGAGAGTTTAATCCTTATCTTAACATATTCTCCGCCTGTTGAATCATAATTGAATTTCATACCCGTATTACCAAAATAACGATTATCCGCTGTTATCATATGGCGAGTAAATTCCTGATTTTTCGGGAGATTTACAAACTTCGGTGCATCAATACAGTCCTTAAACATCACGCTGTACTTTTGATAATCCGTTGATATGAACATTGCCCCGAAATTCTTTGCCGTATTTTCGGTATATCCCGTTGTTGTAACAAAAAGCTGATTGTTTGAGATTTTCTGCGTTGTACCTGTAACTTCAAAGTCCTTGCGATCTTCATACTCGCTTACCGCACCTGTCATAAGAACCGAACCGACGGTAAGCACACCGCACATTGCAGTTGCAGTTATTTTTTTAATTATATTTTTCATTGTTTTTCCTCTTTCTATCAGTAGGGGCGCTCATTGGACGCCCGATTTGATTGAATTTTATGTTTTCGCAAAATCAGTTGATGTTATGGAAGTTGTGTGTAATTGGCGACATATATATAATCTGTCTTATCAAAAAGATTGTACCATTACTTCGTCAGTTTGCTTTTACATGAAATTTTTATTTAACTCAACCCTACAATATACTTCTGAATCAAGGTTGCGTCAACAACACTGATTTCACCGTCATCGTTTACATCGCTGTTAAAAAGCTGAAGCTTGTCAAAGTCCTCAATACCTACAACATATTTTTGAACAAGCGTTGCGTCAGTAACAGAAATGTATCCGCTTAAATCCGTATCACCGCAAGTTAAACCGACCAGAGTATCTCCGATTATTCCGTAATCGCAATGAGCTCCGTCTTTAAGTCTGCAATAGCGGTATGACATTACTTTTGTATCTACGCCAAGCTGTCTTGAAACATATATTTCAGCATAGCCGTCCTTATCGGGAGCAAAGGATGTTACCGCACCTCCGCTTGTCGCATATGCGCCGGATTCCGCATAGCAATTAACACCGATGCTGTCAGTTCCGAAATCTTCGTATGTAAAATCAAAATCCTTGTAAGAACCGTCGCTGAGCTCAGCAGTCATTGTTCCGTTTTCATTGAACAGACGGGAAAAATCGGAAAGCTTGATTTTCACCTTGACATATTCACCGCCTGTTTTGTCAAACTGATAGAATGTCTGAACATTACCGAAATAACTGTGCCCCTGCGTCATCATATATTTTACAAATTTTTCGCCCTTTGGAAGATTTACAAATTTCGGTGCATTGATACAATCCTTAAACCATATATCGTAATCCTTTTCTTCGGTTGTTTGGAACTTTGCACCGAAATTTTTATCGGTATTTTCAGTGTATCCCGTTGTTGACACAAAAAGCTGATTGTTTGAGATTTTCTGCGTTGTACCTGTAACTTCAAAGTCCTTGTGATTTTCATCCTCGCTTACCGCACCTGTCATAAGAACCGAACCAACGGTAAGCACACCGCACATTGCGATTGCAGATATTTTTTTAATTATATTTTTCATTTTTTATCCTCCGTTTTTATTGTTTATCTGTCCGAACCGACAACACATTTCTGCAAAACAGTTGCATCTTCACCGCTTGTATTATTGAACTCATATTTGTAATGCTTGCTTGCGGATGAAGCGAGCAAATCTATAACAGTCCAATGATAATACTTTTGATTTTTCGGAAGATTCAACTTCATATTATACCTCTCAATTGTTAATACTTGTCTAAGTTTATCAATCTATTTTTCTTATGTCAATAATTTTAAAATAAATTCGGCATTTACGGCAATATATGCGTATTTTTCAAATATTAACTATTACAAATGACAGACAAAATACTCGGTCATTTCTGTTTTAAACAATTGGTCTTTAAACAAAAAAACAGACTGCTCCGTGATGCAGTCTGCTGTAAATTATGACACACGCTCACATATTACATAGTAACGGTCAAAACCGCCGTTGCCGTCACTTATGCAGGTAAACATCGTGAGCAAATCTCTGTCCTTCTGCAAATAGCAGTCGCCTGATTCGCTCGGCTTATTGACTTTGGTTTCAACGACCTTGTAATTGAGTGTATCCCAATAATTTGTGATTGAAACCCTGTCACCGATTTTGAGGTTGCGGAGGTTGTCAAAGAATATTCGACCGATGTATCCCGTGTGACCTGCAAGGACTGCGTTTGTATTCTTACCGCCGATCGGCAATGATGTTGCACTCATATGTGCCGCACCGTAGCTCATATTTGAGCTGTTCGCACCGAGGTAAATCGGCAGACGCATATTTATTGTTTCAGCGGTAACATAACCGTAAATGCCGTCGGTTATGCCGTAATCTTCAAGATTGACGGCAGCCTGTGAATAGGTATCGTTGCGGAGCATTTCATACTGGTTTGTTTCAAGTTTTTTGTTGTAGGCAACGCTGTCATTGAAAAGTCTGTCGAGATCAGCCTTGAAAACGACGGGCTGTTTGGAGGTACGCTTGCCGTCCCTGTCAATTTTGTAACCCTCTTCGTCAACCTTGCCGTCCTTGACCGCCTGTTCAAAAGAGCCGTCCTCAGCTTCTTCAACACGGGTGTCAAAGCCGTCAGCCTCACCGTTTGAAATCTGTGTTCCGATAAAATTTGATATAGGGGGGAATGCGACAAGACCTATTCCGACAACGAGCATTGCTATTGCCACACCCGTAAGTATTTTTTTAATCATCGGAATCACCACCCGAATCATTCTGATTTTCGTCAGCCGAGTCATCTCTCAGCCGTTTTGCACCGTTTGACTTCTTCTTTTTACGCTTGAGCAGAAATACAACCACAAACACAACAAGTGCAACAAAGCCGACAATTATGCCGATTGCGACTGCATAAGGGATTTTGTAACCGAGAAAGAATATGTAACCGTTGTCAAACTTTGCAAGTGACACACCTGTTTCAACATATTTAGTATCATCGTATGCAACATGCTTGCCACGCACAAGAAGTCTGTGAGTATTAACGCCGTATGGGGTACAGGTGAGGAGCGTTACAAGGTCTTCGCCGTCAACAATCCGCAAGGAATTGATTTCCGAGGGAAGAACAACTTCGATTTGATCAACCTCATATTTCAGCGTTCTGTCGAGAATATGAACATAAAATTCATCGCCTACTTTCATATCAGTGAGATAATCAAAGAAAGTTTCTCCCGGAAAACCCGAATGGGCAGAAATTACGGAATGTGTGCTTGCACCGCCGACAGGCAGGGAAGTGTTTTGAAGATGCCCTGCACCTTTAGAAAGAATCTCTTCGCTTGTGCCATGATAAATCGGCAGATAAACATTGATTTTCGGCACATCAATATAGCCGATAAGACCGTTATCATCAATATTGAGAGTTTTCTCATAATTTGCACCGATTTTCTGAAAAGCCTTTTCGTCGAACGGGTCGGTAATTATCATATTATTTGAAAGGCTGTTATTGTACTTTGTCGCCTCTTCAAACATTTTTTGAGTTTTCTCACTCGGCATCTGAGCAACCCTGTCGGTGTACTCCTTAACCCTGCTTCTACTGACATAGTTATTAATTGCGGAACTGACAAGCGGATAGCTCATTATGCCGATTCCTGCAACGAATATTAAAACTATTAGTAAAATTGACAGCTTTCGTTTCATAAAATTTTCCTTTTCTGCGTGTTTTTGTTCCGTTGTTATTATACTATATTTTACTATTTATCGCAACTGCACGGCGAGCCGCCGTATGGACAGATATTATCCGCATATACGGCTCTTGTGTAAATAGAATGGGGATGCGTTGCCGCATCCCCTGAAAATTACATATATTACAGATTTTAAGATAAAAGATATTCAATCAATTATTTAGCTGCTTTCTTTCTCTTAAGAACAAAGAGGAGAACACCTGCGCAAGCGATAAGTGCTGCACCGCCAACATAGAACATCATTGTACCCATACCGCCTGTTGAAGGAACTGTTACAGGATAATCAGGAACTTCTACCTGATCTACATGGCTTGGATTACCGTCAACTGAAACTGTAATAACACCATCTGTGCTGATATCAACAGTATATACTGTAGAGTTAAGGTTGTATCCTGATGGTGCACTTGTCTCCTGAACTGTGTATGTACCTGCAGCAAGCTTTTCAAATGTAACTTTACCTTTGCTACCTTCTTCTACGCTTGTTACTTTAGTAGCAACCTCTGTACCATCTGCTTTCTTGAGTACGAATGTTGCATTGCCAAGACCCGTCTTGTCAGTTGTTGTGCCATCATACTTGAATACAGGAAGGTCGAATGTGTAAACATATACTGTATCATCGCCCGGCTTTGAAGTCTGACCGTATGTGTTTGTGTATGTAAGGCTGTCGCTGTTGCTGTTGCCTGTTGTATTGTAGCCTGAAACAGCTGTGTCCTTAAGAATTGCTGTAAGTGTTACAACAACATCTGAACTTGCATAGAAGTCGTTTGTGCCTTCCTTAGCAGCTTTAAGATAAGACTCTGAAAGAGAAATCTGAATATCTGACAGATTTGTTTTATCTACAGTATAATCTGTACCTTCTTGAAGCTTAGTGCTGCCAACCATAACTTCTGTTACAGCTGGATCTCTAAAGCTACCTGAAAGGTTATCGTGGATTGTGTATTCAGTAAGCGGAACTTCCTTAGAACCTGTAACTGAAGCTGTGAGCTTAAATGTTACTGTGTCGCCTGCAGAAGCAGTTGTGTGCGTAGCATCGATGTCGCCACCAACGATTTCCTTAGAAACTGTAACTTCACCTGTGTTAATCTTGAGTGTGATTGGAGCTTCTTCTGAACCCTGAGTTTTCTTTGTGCCCTCAGGAAGAGCAAAGAGAGCGCCGCCCTTTTTCTTTACGCTTGTTTCAGCAGGCTGACCTGTTACCTTAACATAGTAAACACCTGCTTCATTTGTACCGAAGTTGTAAACATCTTCGTCAGAAGCAAATGTATGGTTACCCTTGCTGTCTGTATCTGCAAATGTTGCACTTTCACAAGCAGCGAGAAGAGCCACACTGTCATTGCCCGTTGCACTCTTCCAAGTTTTAAGAGCTGTTTCAACATCGACGCCACCCTTAATGTCAGTATATTCGCCTGTTGTTGTGTTGATTGTTGCTACCTTATAAACATTTACTTTAAAGCCGTTTTTGCCCTTAATAAATGCGTTATAAGCATCGTCTGTTGCTGCGCTTGCTGAGAATGGGATCATGAGAGCAATCATCATTACTGCAAGAACAGCTGCAAAGATTTTCTTTGTAGTTTTCATTTTTACTTTCTCCTTTGTGTTTAATTTAATATATGTAATTCTATTCTAACCGAATGGTTAAACTGAATTTGGGTGGCTGCATGTCGGACACCGGCTAACAACGGTGTCCGTAGCAGTCAAAGAGGTTTTCTATGAAAGAAACATATGATTAAAAAATCACCTGTTCTAACAAGTTAAATCATATTGGGTTACTTTCTGCGTCCTGCTCTGCGTTTTTTACGACCTTTTCCGTAATAGATTGCGTAACCCGTGAACATTGTCACCGCAAGACCTGCAACCGATACACCGAGAACAACATAACCGTTCATTCCGTCACCGCTTGCCGAAGGCATTGTGATTGCACCGTCAACATAATTATATGTAACATTGTACTCACCCTTAACAGGGAGTGTGAAGTAGGAAAGTGTGTAGTTCGGGGTGTAACCCTCTGACGGTTTGTACTCAAACAGACAGTATGTCTGATATGTTGAAGTACCTGATATATAATTGTCGGAACTGTCGCTCCATACAACATTACCGTTTGTTTTTGTGAACTCGCCCTGACCGTCCTTGAAGATTGTCAGATTGTCAAACACAGCCTGACCGTTGCTGTCTGTCTTTTTAGAAGCCATATGAGTTTTCATTGAGGCATCTTTAATGATTGTATTGATATCATCTGCAGTAAAGATATCCTCACTAGATACCTTCATCACAGCAAATTCCGTATCACTTACATTACCGCCTGTCTGATTCTTCTTGTTTACTGTTGCGCTTCCGTGTGTGGTTTCATTTTCAAACACGGCTTTTTTAGAAGAAGGATCGTTGAAGTATTCTGCAAGCTGAGCATCGGTTTTGCCTTCAATATCTGAGTTCTTAACCTTAACGTACTTAGCCTCCGTTACTTCACCGCTTTCAAGCAATTCAATCTCGGCAAGCCAGGTGTTTGTATCCATTTTATAATCGGATGCATTTTCACCCTCGGCAAGAGCCTCGGTAATCTTAAATCTGTAAACACCCGCAGTGACTAATTTGAGGTCTTTGAATTCAACCTTACCGCTTGCGTCAGGTGTTTTCAAATTCGTGGAAATTGTTTTTGCGCTGTTTGTCTTGATAGGTTTGCCGTCGGCATCAGATTTTGTTGTATCCATTGATTCAAGACCTGTCAATGTATAGACGAACTTGCTGCCGCTGTAAGCCTGACCGTCAAGAGTTTTATTTACCGAAATGGCAATGTTTGTAGGATTAACCTTATTGATAAATTTAAGCGCATTTCCTGCTTCGGCGAGAGTACCGACGAATGTACCGTTGAAGTCCTGATTGCCTACTTTATAAGGAACATAACCTATAACATTTTTCTCTGTAATCTTATAGGTTGCACCTACAGGAATATTGAGAAGCTTAATGCTTTCGCCCTTTTTGATTGTGAACGAACCGTCCTTAGATGTGCGGTAAGCTGTGTTTGAATAATCACTTGCGCCCTTTTCTTTGAGCTGATACTCAAGAGGATAGGTCTTGTAGTCATAGGTTGAACCTTTGCCGTCAAAGTCGAGAGCAATTGCAAATGTAAACTGCTGACTTGTGTCGTAGTCGGTTATACCGTCTTCATCAACAACATTCTTTGAAATTTCAAGAGGTGCTGTCACTATACTGTTGGTATAGTTGAGCTGGAGCTGTGCATAAGCACTGTCATCCTTGTCATCTACAAGCTTGAATTCCGAGTTCGTAGTTGAACCGCTATCGATTGTTGAACCGACTCTGTTGTTAACGAGCTCCCAGTTTGTTGTGTATGTAAGCTTACTGCTGTTTGTTGACTCGTTAACCTTCATTTTATTGCCGGTCTTGAATGAGTTGTCAAAGTCAGCTATATAATTATCTTTAAGTGTGAAACCGCTGTTTGAAAGAGTTTCATTGCTTATGTTTTCGTCTGATTTTGTAAGCTTGTAGCCTTTACCGGAGGTATCGTTGCCGTTCTCTTTGATTGTATAATCAAAAGCTTCATTAGCTTTGAGGTCATCTGAAATTTCAGAAACAACATAGCCTGTATCAAGTGCCTTTGTAACCTTGAGGTCATTGTTGGCAGGTGTCATTGTGAAGTTTACTGAGAAGTTAGACTCAGCCTCACCACGCTCCATATAGAATACTACCATATGGTATGTCTTGTTAGGATCAAGCTGAACACCATTGTTGATTGTCTTTGTAACGGTGCCAAGGTTTGTAGGATGTGACGAACCGTCTGCAGAATACTGAGTGCCGTTACCGTTCCACATTTTACCGTAAAGATTTGAAAGTGTAAGGTCACCTGAAAGTTTATCGTTACTTACATTCTGCTGCTTACAGAAAATAGCACCTGTGTTGCTTCCAAACTGTGACTGATTAAACTTGTAGAAACCGCCTGATACTTTATACGGTTGAACATACTTAGTTTCCGAACCCCATGTATAAACGCAGAAGTCTTTATAAGCGGAATCTGTTCCAACCCAAAACTCACCACTCGGAACTGTAACTGTTGTCGATGATGATGAAGTCGATGACGGAGTTGAGTAATCGGCAAATACATTGTTGGCAGTTGCGGTCATTGAATTAAAGTCAATTGAACCGCTTGCCTCTTTATGGTCACCGCCGAGGTCGAGAGCAAGCTCTGCATCAGCACCTGTTGAATCCTCACCGATATAAACCCAAAGGTCATCGTCACCGCTGAAGTTAAAGGTTGCAGGTTCGTTGTCTGCAAGTAAACCGTTCTTCGGAACTCTGAAGTCTATATCAAGTCTGATACCGAAACCATAGTTATGGTTGTAACTTGTACCCTTGCCGGCTGAAGTATCAATAGTATTGAGTGTATCGTTCTTTTGTGCGTCACTGCCTTTACCCGTTGTGTTATTAAATGGGAAAATACCATAACCGTTGCTTTCGCCGCCGAAATTTGTCAATGCATCTTGTACACCATACTGTTCGCCCTCACCGTAGTTAATTTTGGTAGGTGTGAGGCCGTTCCATGTGAAGTAGATGTTATCGGCTGCATCCTTTGTAGTAAATTTATAAGTAGTAACACCTGCATCGTCAGTAGTTGTACGGAACGGGAAAGATGACTTATAAACATTGGCAACTCTTTTATCATTATATGTAGCGGTTGAAAGTGCCTCAGCATCAAAGTAAGGAGCCTTGACACCATTTGCAACCTGAAGATTGCCCTTACTGTCAAGCCTGTTGTACATAAGACCCTGTAAGGACTGGTTATAATTACCATCGCCCCATGCCATACCGTTGGCGTTGTTTACTGCATAGTAATAGTTATCATTATAATCGTTGATGTTTGTAAGTCCTCCTGCGTGGGTCTTAAATGTTTCGTAGTGTTCTCCACCCTTATACATATTACCGAAGTAGAGAGGATACTTCCAGTCCGATTTATGTGGTAAAGCAATCTTGCTTATGTAGTTGTTGAAGTTATCAAACTGATACCAATAGTCATACATATTGCCATTACCCTGACACTGAAGATACCCGTTCGCCTGCTCCATATCCGACCAGTAGTCAAAGTATGTTGCGTCAACGCCTACGATGTTAGGATTATCTTTGAATGAATTTTCAACGACAGCACCATAGTTTACATTGTCTATTTCCGAGAATTTTGTCCAGCCTTCGCCTCTGGCTGTCTTAACATATGTAGCCGTGTTATCGCTGTAGCCCGAACCATCATATCCCGAATCTGTCGGATATGATGTTGCAGAAGATGCACCGTTGAGGTTATGTTCGTTCGGATGGAATCTTAAAAGCGCACCCGCCGGAATTTTACCTTTGAACACCACAGAACCGCTTACCTTGGTGTCTTTGGTGTCTTTTGTAAGCTCAACTGTTCCTTCATAGGCATCGTTGTAGTCAAAAGTTGCATAAACCTTTGTAAGCGACTTCCAGTCATCGTTTGAAACATAAACTGTTTTATATGTTGCTTTCGACTGTTTGTCGGGAGCTTGAACAGAAAGGTATTTACTTTCTTTGAACGAGCCGTCGGTAGAAAGATAAAATTCTGTGTCGCCCGTAGCACCAGAAATGTCGATGGTCTTGATGAACGGGTTAGTCCACTGACTTTTTGAAGCATCATAAAGAGCATTATCGGCACTGTATGAGTCGTTAATACCGAGGTCGCTTGTTTGTGTTTCGCCCTTGTTGCTGAAGATTACATTTTTATGGGATGACTTAACATCTACATAGTAGTAATCGCTGTCTGAAGATGTCTTAGTCATTGCAACACCCGGCCACTCTGCGTTGAAGTCATCTTCGTTTACCCAAGAATATGCATAAGCTTCATTATAGGTATTATTGCTGTTATAAAGATAGATACGGCGAAAATCTTTTGCAACAGTCGTTTTGGGAAGAGTAAAATTAACCCCGGAAGAAAGCTCAATTTTTGTTGCACCGGATGGTGCAGTGGCTTCAAAAACTCCTGAAGAATTTTTGCTTACAGTACCCGTATCGAGAACCGTGCCGTCATCATCAGCAAAACGATATGTAACAGAAGAAAAATCTTTCCATTCCTTATTCTTGGTCAGGTTAATATAAATCTTCTGTCCCGAAGATGTTGCCGCAAATACATTAAGCAACGTACCCGACACGGCACATACCGAAAGCATGATGGTAAGTGCAAGCACAAGGGAAAAGCTTTTCTTTACGGTTCTGCAAAGCTTTTTACCTAATTTCATAATTTTTTCTTCTCCTTCATTGCCGATTACTTTGTTTTGGCAGTCAAAATACAATTAAACAGAACTGCATAGGACAGTCCAATATATCTGCCAACTAATTATGAAACGCAAATTTTTGAATTTGTTCTTCTTTTTGATTTGCATACAATTATATAATATTTTATTGCACATTTGTAGAGGCAATATAACCAAACTTTGGGTAATATTTTTGGTTATTTTGCATATCCGCAAATACGATTTAACATTTTTGACCATAATGTGATTTTATTACTTATTTATCACCATTTTTTGTGTTTAAGATAAATTATACCCATTGTACAACCTTAACAGGCAGTTAAGAAGTCAATTTCAGCACTGAATTTGTTGATTTTTAATTCTTTTTTCAAAAATATCAAAAATTTTTATGCAAGTTCACTCCAAGCTGTGCATGCAGAAGTATGTATTATTTTGCGATTGTTGTTTTTAAACATAAAATGCCCCAAAACCAGCATTTTGCAGAATTTTTCAGATATATTTTTATAATTAATATCTATATCTCATCAAATTAATCACAGAACACCTTGAAAATTCGGCATAAATAAAGGGCAGAGTATTGCTCTCTGCCCCTCAAAATGTAATTCACTTAAACCGCAATTATACAAACCGCTTTATGCAAACATATTAAAGATCTCTGCCACAGCACTTCTTGTACTTTTTACCGCTGCCGCACGGACAGGGATCGTTTCTGCCGATTTTCTTGCCCTTACGGATAGTCTTGTTGACAGAATCCGTACCGTCTGCAGAAGTTTCTGTAGGCTGAGCAACCTGCTCACGGTGAAGCGCTTGCTTTACGGCATCCGACTGTTCAACAGCTTCTTCATCATCGGATGCAGACTGTGCCGCTGCGGCAGCCCTCTGAGCTGCTCTCTTTGCCGCTGCAATTGCATCCTGTCTTTTCTGAATCTCATAAACACGCTTTGGCATAATGAGCATCATCTTGACAGTATCTTCACGAATGCTTTCAATCATCTCATCAAACATATCGAAGCCTTCAACTCTGTACTCAACAACAGGATCGTGCTGACCGTATGAACGAAGTCTGATACCGCTCTTGAGCTGATCCATATTGTCAATGTGATCCATCCAATGTGTATCAACATTCTTGAGAAGGTAAACACGCTCCATCTCACGGATTGTTTCCTCGGGAAGAAGTTCTTCGTTTTCCTTGTAGATTTCAAGAGCATCGTCAACGAGCATCTTCTGAATCTCTTCGGGTTCCATATTTTCAAGATCTTCAAGGCTGAAATCATACTTTGATTCATCTTTTATGAGCCAGCCTGCGTAGTAATCCTTGAGGCTTTGGAAGTTCCAATGTTCTGCAGGACCTTCGGGGAGATACTGCTTGATTGAAGTTGCGATTGTATCCTCAACCATTTTGAGGATTGTATCGTGGAGATCTTCACCGTTAAGAACCTGATCACGCTGACCGTAGATGATTTCACGCTGTTTGTTCATAACATCGTCGTACTGGAGGACATCCTTACGAATACCAAAGTTACGAAGCTCAACCTTTTCCTGTGAGCCCTCGATAATACTTGTGAGCATTTTGTTCTCAATAGGCATATCTTCGGCAACATTCATACGCTCCATCATCATTTTCATTCTGTCACCGCCGAACAGACGCATAAGGTCATCCTCGGTTGAGAGGAAGAAACGGCTGACACCCGGATCGCCCTGACGGCCTGCACGACCACGGAGCTGGTTATCAATACGGCGTGACTCGTGTCTTTCCGTACCCATAATGTAAAGACCGCCGGCCTCTCTTACCTTTTCAGCCTCGCCCTTAATTTCTTCCTTATACTTGTCATTCAGTTCTCTGAATGTATTTCTTGCATTGATGATTTCTTCATCATCGGTTTCCGCATAACCTGTAGCTTCTTCAATGAGCTCTTCTGTAAAGCCCTGCTTACGCATTGCGGCTTTTGCCATATACTCTGCGTTACCGCCGAGGATGATATCGGTACCACGGCCTGCCATGTTGGTTGCGATTGTTACCGCACCGAGTTTACCTGCCTGAGCAACAATTTCAGCCTCTTTTTCATGCTGTTTTGCATTGAGGACATTGTGCTTAATGCCTCTCTTTTTGAGCATTTTTGAAAGAAGCTCTGACTTCTCAATTGAAATTGTACCGACAAGGACAGGCTGTCCCTTTTCGTGAGCCTCAACAATTGCATCAATAACAGCGTGGAACTTGCCGTTTTCTGTCTTATAAACCGAATCGGGGAGGTCTTTTCTTAAAACAGGCTTGTTTGTAGGAATTTCAACAACATCAAGCTTGTAGATTTCCTGGAATTCTTCCGACTCTGTCTGAGCAGTACCTGTCATACCCGAAAGCTTTTTGTAAAGACGGAAGTAGTTCTGGAATGTGATTGTAGCAAGAGTCTTGCTTTCGCTCTGAACCTTTACGCCCTCTTTAGCCTCAATAGCCTGGTGAAGACCTTCGTTAAAACGACGGCCGTACATAAGACGACCTGTAAATTCGTCAACGATGATAACTTCACCGTCCTTAACAACATAGTCAACATCAAGCTTCATAACGCCGTTAGCCTTGATAGCCTGATTTACATGGTGCTGAATTGTAAGGTTATCGGGATCGGTAAGGTTTTCAATACCGAAAAATTCTTCGGCTTTCTTAACACCGCTCTGTGTGAGGGTTGCTGTTTTCTGCTTTTCATCAACAACATAATCAATGTCGTTTTCCTTGTAATATTCCTCCATATCCTCTTTTGCGTCAAGTTCTGCAAAACGCTGAACTTTAAGAGTTTTTGCAAAAGCGTCAGCCTTTGCGTAAAGGTCTGTTGACTTGTCACCCTTACCCGAAATAATAAGAGGAGTTCTCGCCTCATCAATGAGGATTGAGTCAACCTCATCGACAATTGCAAATGCGTGTGGGCGCTGAACCTTGTTTTCCTTGTAAACCACCATGTTGTCACGGAGGTAGTCAAAACCGAGTTCGTTGTTTGTTCCGTATGTAATGTCTGCGGCATAAGCCTTTTTTCTGCCATCGTTATCGAGGTCGTGGCAGATAAGACCGACCGAAAGACCGAGGTATCTGTAAAGCTTGCCCATCCACTCCGAGTCACGGCGGGCAAGGTAATCGTTGACTGTTACGACAAAGAAAGAC
>OCAT01000718.1_pt1 | contig 24992 bp, 20 predicted proteins | sample 1538311 | NCBI WGS metagenome assembly OCAT01 (sample SAMEA2580287, study PRJEB22360) | human gut metagenome | biome: human gut; feature: human-associated habitat; material: faeces | place: Denmark | collected 2008/2010
GAGAAAAAATGTAGCATAAATATAATTGACATAATGTATAATAAGTAGTAGTATCAAAATACAAAAGATATAGTAACAAATACTACATGTAAAAATAATAAATACTATTTTACCAAAAGGAGGTCATATTATGTTACAGATAGGGATTCGTGAACCGGGAAGCGCCATTACACATTTTATAGCTATGATGATGGCAATATTTGCCACATCGCCGTTGTTAGTCAAGGCTGCGCTGAATGGAAATCATACAACGATTCTGGCAATGGCCGTGTTTATGGGAAGCATGGTGCTGCTTTATGGTGCAAGTACGGTGTACCATTCGCTTGTTGTCCGGGATAAAATTTTAAAGATATTCCGCAAACTCGACCATATGATGATATTTGTCCTGATTGCCGGATCTTATACGCCGGTATGTCTGATCGTACTTGGCGGGAAGTCGGGTTATACGCTGCTTGCGGCAGTGTGGGGCATTGCGGCGGCAGGAATGCTGATAAAAGTGCTCTGGATCAACTGCCCGAAGTGGTTTTCATCCGTGATCTATATCGCAATGGGATGGGTGTGTCTGTTTGTATTCCGGGAACTGTTAGCCACTCTTTCCCAGGCAGCATTTTTGTGGCTGCTTGCAGGCGGTCTGATCTATACTGTCGGCGGTGTGATCTATGCATTAAAACTGCCGGTGTTCAACGCGAAGCACAGTCAGTTTGGCTCCCATGAAGTATTTCATCTGTTTGTCATGGCTGGAAGCATCTGCCATTTTGTATTCATGTATCAGTATGTAGCGTGAAAAATAAAACGATTGCCGGATAGATTTTATGGAAAAGTTAGGTTATAATGTAACAGCAATGAAAAATGAGCAGTGACAGGCAGATGAGAAATGAAATGCCTGTATGAAGAGGAGACAGATATGAGATATACGTTGGAAAATGAAAATTTAAAAGTGGAGATTGACTCATTTGGAGCAGAGATCAAATCTGTAAAAAGAAAATCAGATAACTTTGAATATATGTGGTGTGGTGATAAAAAGTACTGGGGCAGAACATCCCCTGTATTATTTCCGTTTGTCGGTGCGCCGAAAAACAAAGAATACCGTTATGACGGAAAAACTTATACGATGGGACAGCACGGATTTGCAAGAGATATGGAGTTTACATTAGAGGCACAGACGGAAGAGAACATCTCATTTGTACTGACCGATACTGCGGAAACCTGTGAAAAATATCCATTTCATTTTGCACTGCACATTGGTTATGAATTGTGCAAAAACGAGGTAAAAGTAAACTGGACTGTGGAAAACACCGACACAAAAGAATTATATTTTTCCATCGGTGCACATCCGGCATTCAACTGCCCGGTTCACGGAGAGGAAAATAAAACCGGATATGGTCTCAAATTTGGCGGCCTGGCAGATACTATTCATCATCATGGAAACACACCGGACGGTATGGCGGTGATGGAGGATAAAGTCCTGGCACTGAAAGATGGCTGTGTGACATTTACGGAAGGATTCTTTGATGAGTGCACTTACATGGTCGAAGGAAAACAGACCGGAGAGGTTTCCCTGCTTGACCGTGAAGGCATCCCGTATGTAACCGTAAAATTTGACACTCCACTATTTGCAGTATGGTCACCGGAAGGAAAAAATGCACCTTTCGTCTGCATTGAACCATGGTACGGAAGATGCGATGCCACAGATTTTACCGGCACATTGCAGCAGCGCGACTACGAAAACATGCTGCCGCAGGGCGGAACATTCAAGGCAGCTTATAGTATTGCATATCTGTAAGATAGAGTCAGCAAAAGGTGGATCATAAAAATAAAAAACGCAAAAGCATGTAAAAAAAGCATAGCTTTTGCGTTTTTTTCATATAGTGAAACAGAATCGAAAACCTGTGGAGTGGTCAATGAATATACAGTCAAAAATGAAAACAAGAGATGCAAAAAACAATCCGGTCACTGCGGTATTGGTGTCCGTGCTGGTCATGTTCCTTTTAAGCTGCCTGTTCCTGTTACTGTTGGCTGCACTGTTATATAAGTTTGATCTGAGTGAATCGGCAGTAAAGGTGGGAATCGTTGTCATTTATATCGTCTCCGGAGTGATCGGTGGATTTTTCATGGGAAAGATCATGAAAACACAGAAATTTTTATGGGGATTTGCAGCGGGAGCCATTTATTTTTGCATTTTATTCCTGATATCAGTGCTGGTTAAACAGGGAGTCTCCATGGAACTGCCGAAAGTGGCGACAACATTTATTCTATGTGCGGCATCCGGGATGGCGGGCGGAATGATAAGTTAGTGGTTACTGTCAGGGTGCCAATTAGCATATAGACAGGACTTGCGCAGAATATCAGCGGCGTGCTATACTCAAAGAAAATGTGCATGAATGAAAAAAATTATCAATGTTTCATGCAGAAAAAGATACGCACGAGGAGGAAGACATGGAAAGACAGAAGAGACAGGGAGCAGAGTACGAGTTTTACGGAAAACTCCCGCTGAAAAAGGCAATCCCGCTGGGATTACAGCATGTGCTGGCAATGTTTGTGGGAAACCTGACACCGATCCTGATCATCTCAGGGGCATGTGGTATTGCAGGTGAGGAGTTCGGCAGTCTGCAGGTCGATCTGCTGCAGAATGCGATGCTGATCGCCGGGATCGTGACACTGATCCAGTTATTTGCGATCGGACCGGTTGGTGGAAAGGTACCGATCATCATGGGAACGAGTTCCGGATTTATCGGTGTGTTTAACAGTGTGGTTCAGGTAATGGGAGGAGGAATCCTTGCATATGGAGCCATTATGTGTGCATCCGTCATTGGTGGTCTGTTTGAGGGAATCCTTGGATTTCTGTTAAAGCCGCTCCGCAGATTTTTCCCTGCGGTTGTAACGGGAACCGTTGTACTGTCGATCGGATTGTCACTGATCGCGGTCGGCGTCAATTCTTTTGGCGGCGGCAATACGGCAAACGACTTTGGTTCAGTAGAAAATTTACTGCTCGGAGCAGCTGTTTTACTGATCATTGTAGCAGTGAAACACTGGATGAAAGGTATGGCGAGTGCATCATCGATCCTGATCGGTATTGTGGCAGGCTATATCATTGCTGCGATCATGGGACTGGTACTGCCGACAACAGCAGTCAATGCGGATGGTGTGGAATACACAAAAGCCTGGGTGTTAAACTGGGATAAGGTTGCAAATGCAGCCTGGTTTTCCGTTCCGAAATTAATGCCGGTCAAACTGGTATTTGACTGGAGAGCAATCATTCCGGTTCTGATCATGTTTGTTGTTACCGCGGTTGAAACAGTCGGAGATATCTCCGGTGTTATGGAAGGTGGAATGGGCAGAGAAGCTACCGATAAAGAACTTTCCGGCGGTGTCATCTGCGATGGAATCGGTTCTTCACTTGCAGCACTTTTTGGTGTTCTGCCGAATACTTCTTTCAGTCAGAATGTAGGACTTGTCACAATGACGAAAATCGTAAACCGTATGGCGCTTGCATCCGGAGCCGTATTCCTGATTTTATGTGGTTTATTCCCGAAACTTGCAGCACTGATTTCAATCATGCCGCAGAGTGTACTTGGAGGAGCTGCCGTTATGATGTTTTCATCCATCGTGATCAGCGGAATCCAGCTTATTACCAAAGAACCGATGACGATGCGCAATATCACGATCGTCTCCGTCGCATTGGGACTTGGCTATGGAATCGGATCCAGCAGCGGCATCCTTGCACATCTGCCGCAGGGCATCCAGCTGATCTTTGGCGGTTCCGGTATTGTTCCGGCAGCCATTGTGGCGATCATCTTTAATATTATCCTGCCGAAGGATGCGGAATAAAAAAAACTTCCCATATGAAAAAAGTTATGTTATACTGTATAAGTTAACAGAACTCCGCGCGAAAGCGAATAAATACATAGTATTACGGGGAGCGGGCAAATGGCGTATCCCATGTGTGCGGAAATTACAAAAAAGGAGAGAAGCATCATGAAACATGTAAAGACATTAAATACCAAGAGATTACAGAACACAATCAAAAAAGGCGGCTGCGGCGAGTGCCAGACATCCTGCCAGTCTGCATGCAAAACATCCTGTACAGTAGGAAACCAGAGCTGCGAGCACAAATAAGATTTGAGCTGGTACGGCCGGGCATGCATAGCATGGTAAAAATTGTGCATATGAGTGCCGGATATGCCATTATGGCATCATACAAAATGACTGTGTGATACAACGATGAAAATCATACGGTCGGATATAAGTGAAATCTGCAAACGACCGTTCGCATAGCGTGCGGTCATTTGTACGTTTTATCGGCAACATTAAAATGCCGTAATACTTGAAAAAAATATATTGATTTGCAGAAAACTTTAAATGTTTTGCTGTAAAATCAGATAGAAAGAGAGGAAATATTATAGTGGTTCATCAGTATAAGAACAACGGCTATGATATTGTTTTAGATGTAAACAGCGGAGCGATTCATGTGGTGGATGACGTGACTTATGATGTCATTGAGATGATCGATCAGAGCCAGCCGGAATCGTATGCAAGGGATGAGATCGTATCTGCACTGTCCGGAAAATACGGCAAAGAGGAAGTGGAGGAAGCAGTCGATGAAGTCCAGACATTGATCGATGAGGAGTCACTTTTTACAAAGGACACTTACGAAAACTATATCATGGATTTCAAAAAACGCCCGACGGTTGTCAAGGCACTCTGCCTGCATATAGCACATGACTGCAACCTGGCATGTCAGTACTGCTTTGCTGAGGAGGGAGAGTACCATGGAAGAAGGGCACTGATGTCCTTTGAAGTTGGAAAGAAAGCACTGGATTTCTTAATTGCCAATTCAGGTAACAGACGAAATCTTGAGGTGGATTTCTTTGGCGGCGAGCCGCTTATGAACTGGCAGGTCGTAAAAGACTTAGTTGCCTATGGAAGAGAGCAGGAAAAGCTGCATGACAAGAATTTCCGTTTTACACTGACCACAAATGGTGTGCTTTTAAATGACGAGATCATGGAATTCTGTAATAAAGAGATGGCAAATGTGGTCTTAAGTATCGATGGAAGAAAGGAAGTTCATGATAAGATGCGTCCGTTCCGCAAAGGGGCAGGAAGTTATGATCTGATCGTTCCAAAGTTCCAGAAATTTGCAGAGAGCAGACATCAGGACAAATATTATGTGCGTGGTACATTCACACACTACAATCCTGATTTTGCAGCAGATGTACTTCATCTTGCGGATCTTGGTTTCAAACAGATCTCCGTGGAGCCGGTAGTTGCAGAACCGAGTGAACCGTATGCGATCACAGAGGAAGATCTTCCACAGCTGTTTGAGGAATATGACAAACTTGCAGCGGAGATGGTAAGACGTCACAAAGAGGGAGATGATTTTAATTTCTTCCATTTTATGATCGATCTTGAGGGCGGTCCATGTGTGGCAAAACGTCTGTCCGGCTGTGGTTCAGGAACCGAGTACCTTGCAGTGACACCATGGGGAGATTTTTATCCATGTCACCAGTTTGTCGGCAATGAAAAGTTTTTACTTGGCAATGTGGATGAAGGTATAAAAAATACAGAGATCCGTGATGAGTTTAAGTGCTGTAATGTCTATGCAAAAGAAAAATGCAGAAAATGTTTCGCAAGATTCTACTGCAGCGGCGGATGTGCAGCAAATGCGTATAATTTCAGCGGTGATATCTGTGGGGCATATGATATCGGATGTGAATTGCAGAAAAAACGTATTGAGTGCGCGATCATGATCAAGGCTGCCGAGGCCGATTGTGAATAAATAAGAAACAGGAAGGAAAAAGAAAATGAAAAAGAGTAAAGCAGCAGTCATATTAGTTGCGATTCTCGCTGCATTTGCGGGACTTGCCTATTATGCATCTATTATTCTTTCATCGACCGGTATTGGGGAAGAAATGAGTATTCCGCTTGGACTTGATCTGTCCGGTGGTGTATCGATCACCTATCAGGTCATGGATGAAAATCCGAGCGCAGAGGATATGAGTGATACGATTTACAAACTTCAGAAGCGTGTGGAAAGTTACAGTACAGAGGCATCCGTATATCAGGTTGGAGATGATCGTATCGCCGTTGAGATCCCGGGTGTTACGGACGCAAGCAAGATTTTGGAAGAACTTGGTAATCCGGGTTCCTTAGAGTTCCAGCTTTCAGATGGTACCGTATTTATGACGGGTGACCAGGTGGCAGATGCACAGGCTGCAACAACCACAGATCAGTATGGAAACAAGCAGTATGTGGTACAGCTTACACTGACAGATGAGGGAGCAAAGACTTTCGGAGAAGTTACTTCTGAAAACGTCGGAAAAGCACTTCCAATCGTATACGATGGAGAAGTTATCAGTTATCCGACTGTTCAGGAGGCAATTACCGGAGGTACTGCACAGATTTCCGGTCAGAGCACCTTTGAAGAGGCACAGACTTTAGCAACACAGATCAGAATCGGTTCTCTTTCCCTGCAGTTATCAGAGTTAGAGTCCAGTGTGGTAGGAGCACAGCTTGGAAGCCAGGCAATCTCCTCCAGTTTAAAAGCGGCAGCAATCGGTCTTGTGATCGTAATGGTATTTATGATCATTGTATATGCAGTTCCGGGTGTCGCAGCAGCTTTAGCACTTGCAATTTATACAGCACTTGTGATTGCAACTTTATACTTATTCGAGATCACATTAACATTACCTGGTATTGCCGGTATTATCTTAAGTATTGGTATGGCAGTGGATGCGAACGTTATCATCTTTGCACGTATCCGTGAAGAAATTGCATCAGGAAAATCCGTGATTACTGCAATGAAGAATGGTTTCCACAAAGCGATGTCTGCAATCTTAGATGGTAATATCACAACATTGATTGCAGCGATTGTTCTTATGGGATTAGGTTCCGGTACTGTAAAAGGATTTGCATATACACTGATGATCGGTATTATCCTTTCCATGTTTACAGCACTTGTTGTCACAAGATGGATCCTTTATTCTTTCTACTGGTTAGGAATGAGAGATGAAAAATTCTACGGACGTGCAAAAGAGAGAAAGACGATCAATTTCCTGCAGAAGAGATATGTATTCTTTGCAATTTCTATTGCAGTTATAGCTGCCGGATTTATCGGTATGGGAGTACATAAGGCATCTGGTCAGAATTCCCTGAATTATGGACTTGATTTTATGGGAGGAACTTCCACTACCGCTGATTTTGGCGAAGAATATACGATCGAAGATATTGAAAATAAGATTATCCCGGTTGTAAAAGAAGTAACTGGAGACAGCAATATTCAGGCAAACAAAGTAGAGGGAACAACTCAGATTACGATCAAGACACGTACTTTATCCAAAGAAGAGCGTGATGATCTGAATAATAAGCTGGCAGACAGTTTTGATGTAGATGAATCTGCCATTACATTCCAGAGTATCAGTTCCACGATCAGTGGTGAGATGCGTGCGGATGCAGTCAAGGCGGTTATTATCTCCACAATCTGTATGCTGATCTATATCTGGTTCCGTTTTAAAGATATCCGTTTCGGTGCCAGTGCGATCATTGCCCTGATCCACGACGTACTGGTTGTACTTACCGTATATGCGCTGATGCGTATTTCAGTCGGCAATACATTTATCGCATGTATGCTGACGATCATTGGTTATTCTGTCAACGATACGATCGTTATCTTTGACCGTATCCGTGAGAACCTTGCATTAAAGCATGGTAAACAGACAAGGGAAGATCTGATGGAAGTAGCAAACCGAAGCCTGACACAGACCTTATCACGAAGCATCAACACATCCATAACAACATTTATTATGGTATTTATGCTGTTCCTTCTTGGTGTAGCAAGTATTCGTGAATTTGCACTGCCGCTGATGGCAGGTATGATCTGCGGTGCATATTCATCTATCTGCATTGCAACCGAGTTGTGGTATGTGATGAAAGTTCATCTTGGTAAAAATAAAATAACAGAATAAGATCTGTTGAAGAAAAGTGAAAGTCCTGGCAGTTATTTGCCGGGACTTTTAAGATTCATAGGAAATTACGTCCTATGAATCTTAAAGCCCTCCGGGCGGGATCACACTGCGTCGGAGATGAATTATGTCGCGGAGGCGACACCGCCGCAGGCGGTGAATCCTGTAGGACAGGATTCTTCTATTTTAGAAAAAAGGAGAAACATATGGATACGATCGCAGCTTATCTGATCTTTTTAAATCTGGTGGGCTTCCTTATTATGGGAGAGGATAAAAGAAGGGCGAAAATGCATCGATGGCGGATCTCAGAAAGAATGCTTTTTTTAGTCAGCATTTTAGGCGGCAGTATCGGAACGTGGGCGGGAATGTATGTGTTCCACCACAAGACGAGACACTGGTATTTTGTTATAGGAATACCACTGATCCTCATTTTACAGATCGCAGGTGCCATCTGGCTTTATCGTCAGGGCTTATATCATTTATAATTATTTGATATAACTATTCTGGCTTTTGGAATTGCCAAAAAAAGGGAAGTCATATATAATGATAAACAAAGCAAAAGACAAGTGTTTTTCATAGAAAGACACATTGATCAAACAGCAAAGAAAGGGAGAATTACGGATTATGTATACACTGGAAGATATTCAGGCAGTTGATATGGAAGTGGCAAATGCCATCACCGATGAATTTGAACGTCAGAACAGCCATATTGAGCTGATTGCATCCGAAAACTGGGTAAGCAAGGCAGTGATGTCAGCGATGGGCAGCGTTCTTACAAATAAATATGCGGAAGGTTATCCGGGGAAAAGATATTACGGCGGATGTGAGTGTGTGGATGTTGTAGAGGAACTTGCAAGAGAGCGTGCGAAAGAGCTGTTTGGCTGTGAGTATGCGAACGTACAGCCACATTCAGGTGCACAGGCGAATATGGCTGTACAGTTTGCCATCTTAAAACCGGGTGACACGGTCATGGGAATGAACTTAGATCACGGCGGACATTTGACACACGGAAGCCCTGTAAACTTTTCCGGTACTTATTTTCACATTGTACCTTACGGTGTCAATGACGAGGGATTTATTGATTATGACAAAGTAGAAGAGATCGCGATGGAGTGCAAGCCGAAGATGATCATCGCAGGTGCAAGTGCTTATGCGAGAACCATTGATTTCAAGAGATTCCGTGAGATCGCAGATGCATGCGGAGCAGTTCTGATGGTCGATATGGCACATATCGCAGGACTTGTCGCTGCAGGACTTCATCCAAGCCCAATCCCGTATGCACACGTTGTCACAACCACAACACACAAGACACTGCGTGGACCGCGTGGAGGCATGATCTTATCCAGTCAGGAAATCGCAGACAAATATAACTTTAACAAAGCTATTTTCCCTGGAATCCAGGGCGGACCTTTGATGCATGTGATCGCAGCGAAAGCAGTCTGCTTTAAGGAGGCACTTCAGCCGGAGTTTAAAGTATACCAGCAGAATATCATTGACAATGCACAGGCACTCTGCAAGGGACTGTTAAGCCGTGATATTAAAATCGTATCCGGCGGTACAGACAATCACCTGATGCTTGTTGATCTGACAAATTATGATCAGACCGGAAAGGCAGTGGAGAAACTTCTCGATTCTGTCAATATCACCTGCAACAAGAATACGATCCCGAACGATCCGAAATCCCCGTTCGTAACAAGCGGTGTACGTCTTGGAACACCGGCAGTTACTTCCCGTGGACTAAACACAGAGGATATGGATCAGATTGCAGAGGCAATCGCCATGATGATCAAGGAGGGTGAACCGGCAGCTGATAAAGCGCGTGCAATCGTAAAATCGCTGACAGAGAAATATCCGCTGGAGAGATAAAAGAGAATAGAATATAATTTAATAATGAATAAAAAATGAGGAACCTGTTTCGTGACAGGTTCCTCGTTTTTTGTGCTTTTTGAGTTTGTTATTTTACATCATCTGCAATACGGTACAGTGTGTACGAGGTAGAAATCGTATTTTTATTTTTATCGAGATATGTGATTTTCACGATTGTCGGTGCCATAATATCACCATCACGGCTGTATGACTCATAAGAGTAAGTACCATATGCGTAAGAGTAGTCATGTCCGTAATAGTATCCATAATGTCCTAACTGGATACTCTTTCCATTTTTTACCTTTTTTGTTATCTCGGAGTTTGAATAAGTGGTTGAATAGGAAGAATTTGTTTTTGCAACTGGCTTGCTGTAAGTAGAGTATTCGATCTTCTTTAATTTATAACCCTTGTTCATTTTGACATTGACTTTGACAGAATTTTTATTGTAGACTGCCTTTGCGTAATCATATTCTTTGTTGTTAAAAGTTACACTCTTAAAAGGACTATTGTTAGAGAATGTCGGCTCGGTTACATTGACTTTGACAGTAAATTTTTTAATCTTTTTATTCTGTGCATTATATACATCAAAAGATACTGTGTATTTACCGGTTTTCTTGGCATAGACACCAACGTATCCGGAATTACTGGAGCTGGAAAGTGAAAGTCTTGTTACTTTGGCTTTCAGGTTTTTGCTCGATGTTTTGATATTTTTGATGTTTTTTCCGTTTGTACCGAGCTGTACGGAGATAGCCGAATCATTGACCATCGGATAATTTTTGTAATAAGAAACATCTACAGCCTTTGGGGCGCTTGGACCTGTTGCAGCAGATACCGGCGCAGAAGGGATCAGTAATAATCCGGCGCACAGGCAAAGTGTAAGAACAGCGCAAGTAATTTGCTTAAATAATTTCATATCAGATATCCTCCTGTTGGATTATTTTGCAAGACGGGAAATGGAATAAATACTCTCACATTCCTGCTTGGTATATTTGTCGATATAAGTAATAGTGATCTTGGTACGCGCAGCAAGTGAGGTAGAATAGTTTCTGCCGCTGGAATATGAATTATCAAATATATATGCGTACTCGCCAAGCTTTAAGGTGCTGTTGTTTTTCATTGTTTTTACAACTTCTTTACCTGCAAATTTGACAGATTTGACTGGCAGGTCATTTTTTACATATACTGTTACTTTACCCGAAGAAAGTTTGTTTCCTGATTTATCGCAGATATTATAGGTGACTTTGTATTTACCGGTTTTTTTGGCATAGAGGCCGATAGACGCAAAGGTATCCGTGTATGTATCGTCTGAACTGGTAGTATAATAGTGGGTGTTTTTTGCAATCAGATTTTTACTGCTGGTTTTGATGTTTTTGATATAACATACTTTGGCTTTTGGCAGATTGACATAGATTGCAGAACTGTCGAAAGAATTACTGGACATGCGAAGTACAGTGGTGGTCGGTTTGTTCCTGACGACTGCGGATACCGTTGACTGCGGCTGCAGTAAAAGCATCCCGGCACAGAGACAGAAAGCTAAAAATAAGCTGACTGTTCGTTTGAAAATTTTCATAAGTGAATCCTCCTTGTTTATAAATATTTTATAGATGTTACAAAAACATTACAATATGAAGGGAAATTTTATACAATCATAAATTAAAAAATAAATAAGGGAATTTTAAGAAAATTTATAGCATTATATCAGGTAATTTTGATATGCCCAAACTTGTATTTTATGTCAGGTTATTTTATAATTGCATACAATAGATTGTGTATTTTATGAGCGGGGGGAGAGAAGAAAAAACAGAAACCCAGCCTGCCTGTAAAATATGCAGAAACGAGGAATATATGAAAAAACAGAGTAAAGGAGTTCCGACAAACCGTGATATCCGTTGGGACAGACTTGATAATACAGCACACCTTTTTCCGGTCATTGCCGGGGAGAGCATGAGCAATGTGTACAGGATCAGTGTTACACTGAAAGAGGAGATCAATCCGGAATTACTGCAGAGGGCACTTGATATGGTGCTTCCGAAGTTTGACGGGTTTAACTTAAGACTGCGGCAGGGGGTGTTCTGGTATTATTTTGAGGAAAACGGAAAAGCGGCGCCAAAGGTTCGCATGGAGAACAATTTTCCATGCAGATATATCCAGCAGAATAAAAACCGCAGTTATATGTTCCGTGTGACCTATTATAAATGCAGGATCAATCTGGAAGTATTCCATGTTTTGACGGATGGAATGGGAGGAATTAATTTCTTAAAAGAGCTGACTTACCAGTATCTGCGTCTGGCACATAAAGACCTGCAGGAAAAGCTGGGAGATTCATTAAGTGTTGATACGTCTTTGAACCGGGAAGACAGTTTCTTAAAAAATTACAAAAAAAGTTCCGCAAAAGGATACCAGACAAAAAAGGCATATCTGATCCGTGGAGAAAAGTTAAGACCGGGCGAGTTCGGCGTGATGCACGGTTATATGAAAATACCGGAGTTGAAAAGGGTCTGTCATGCGATGGGAATCAGTATCAACGAATATCTGGTAAGTGTGTACATCTGGAGCGTTTATACAGAATGTCTGCACGGCATGCCGTCAAAGTGTCCGATCCGTGTTGCGGTGCCGGTTAATCTGCGGCCGTATTTTAATTCTATTACCACGAAAAACTTTTTTGTCATGGTGTCCGCAGAATTTCATCCGACCAAAGAAACCTATACGTTTGCAGAGGTGGCTGAAATCGTGAAGGAAAGCCTGCGAAGCCAGATCAACCGGGAAAATCTTGAAAAGCTGTTTTCCTATAACGTTTCCAATGAAAAACTGCTGATTGCAAGAGTTGTGCCGCTTTTCCTGAAAAACCTTGCAATGAAGTATGTATATACAACTTCTGCACTTGCCAATACTGCGACGATCACAAATATCGGCAATATTTCCGTGACAGAAGAGTACCGCCCTTATGTGGAAATGTTTCATGCATTTCTTGCCATGTCAAAGGGGCAGCATCTGAAAGGAACGATCTGCTCTTACGGGGATACACTTGTATTCAGTTTCAGTTATGATCTTGTCGATGCGTCTGTGCAGCGTGGATTTTTCCGGAAAATAGCCTCGGACGGGATTGCGGTAGAAATAAAGAGTAATGGAGTAAATTATGAGTAAATGCAGAAATTGTAATGTGGAAATATCAGATGAAACAGAGCGCTGTCCACTCTGCGGATCCGTGTTAGAATACACAGGTGAAGTGGAGAATATGTACCCGGATGTGAGAGTGCACACCCGGAAAATGACAATGATCAGTAAAATCTATCTGTTTTGTGCACTTTTGGTTGAGGTGCTGCTCATTTATATCAATGTGGTCACCGAGTCACAGATTGCATGGAGTGCGATCACGGGGCTTGGATTTTTTTACGGATATATGCTGATCCGTTTTGCAATTCTTGGAAAGACAGGTTACCGCGCCAAAATCACGGTACTCACGCTGATGGCGATACTGATCGTGATCGCAATCGATTTTCTGGTCGGCTACCGCGGATGGTCTGTCAATTATGCATTGCCGTCGGCGATCATTTTAGTCGATGTTGGTATTATCATCTGTATGATCGTAAACCGCAGAAACTGGCAGAGCTATATGATGTGGCAGATTTTTATGATCTTATGCAGCATTGTTCCGGTAATACTGATTTTTACCGGTATCGTGACGGCACAGCTTTTTGCACTGATCGCATTTGCGTTTTCCCTGTTTCTGTTTCTTGGAACACTGATCATCGGAGACCGCAGGGCAAGGGTGGAACTGAAACGAAGATTTCATGTCCGCTGAGTTATATTTAGAATAAAAAGAACAGGAGCAATCGGATGAGAGAGAGCGAAGCGAGTATCAGGGGAAGAGTCATGAGGGACCTGATCGCCCATGTGACAAATGATCACCTGATTGGGAAAAAGATAAAAAATGGAGAACTGAGGAAAAAAATCGGGGATTCGGAGCCGCCGTGGAAATGTCCGGACTGTTTTTCATTAGATGTGATCGAGATGGATAATTTCTCCATGGAGTATTTACAGGCAAAAGAAAATCCGAATACGGAAAAAGTAATCTTACAGCTTCACGGAGGCGGATATGTCGGAGCGATGCGGAATGCATACCGTATGTTTGCCGGACTTTACTGTGAAGTCAGCCATGGAATGAGTGTTCTGACACCCGATTACCGTGTGGCACCGGAACATCCGTATCCGGCGGCTTTAGAAGATGCCTATGCCGCATACTGTTATCTGTTGGAACAGGGGTGGTTTTCCGAGCAGATCATCATCGCAGGAGATTCCGCAGGAGGCGGTCTTGCGATGGCATTATGCCATTATCTGAAAGATCACGGAAAGCAGCTTCCGTGTGGGATCGTAGCCATGTCACCGTGGACAGACCTTGCGGCGAGCGGGGAATCTTACGAGACAAACTTTGAGCGCGACCCGTTATTTGGAAAAACAAGGGACAGCCTTATTTATAATAAAGATTATATTGGGGATAACGATCCGTATAATGCTTATATTTCGCCTTTATATGGGGATTTCAGGGGATTTCCGCCGATGCTGATACAGGTTGGTTCCTATGAGATGCTGCTCTCGGATTCTGTGGATGTGGCTGCAAAAGCCAGAGAACAGGGAGTAAAAGTAAGAATCAGTATTTATGAAGGAATGTTCCACATCTTTCAGATGGCAGCAAAAATGCTGCCGGAATCTAAAAGAGCGTGGGTTGAGATCGGTAAATTTATTGATGTTTTGCTAAATGACTGACATCCATATAGACAGGGATACCGTTTTCGTATTTTACCGGAACTTCACCGAGTATGAGAGGTGAAAGGTAATCGATCAGTGGCTGTGTGACATCATTGCCTGCATCATTGATCCATTCTCTCGGAATTGATTTTGCCTCGTTTGCAATGTGGCGGATCTCGGCATGCTCATAGGCGATTTCGTACGGAGAATCAGAGATACGGCGTATTGTTACCATGGAAGCGGTAACACCTTCCTCGGAGAGAGCAACCGCTTTCTGACCGAGAGTAAAAGCCTCATCAAGATCAGTCTTTGAAGCAAGGTGTGCAGCGCAGCGCTGTAATACGTTGACTTCCACGGAACGGACTTTAACGCCTAGTTTTTCTTTGACTAAAAATTCAAGTGTTTTTCCGGCTCCGCTTAACTGGCTGTGACCAAAGGTGTCAACAGAACTTTCGGAAGCACTGATATAGTTGCCGGAAGCATCGCGGATACCTTCAGATACGGCAACGATCACGTTATTGCGCTCGAAAAGCATACGCTTTACATCCAGTAAAAAGTCCTCTTTGTCAAATGGAACCTCCGGGAGATAGATCAGATGTGGTGCTGTATTATAACCGTTTCTTGCCAGTGCAGAAGCAGCGGTCAGCCATCCGGCATCACGTCCCATGATTTCCACGATCGTCACACTTTTGACTGCATAGATAAATGTGTCATGTGCGATTTCTAAAAGAGAAGATGCGATATATTTTGCGGCAGAACCGAATCCTGGTGTATGGTCTGTCTCACAGAGATCATTGTCGATGGTCTTTGGAATACCGACAATACGCACCGGACTGCCGATTTTTTTGCCATATTCGGAGAGCTTTAAGACGGTGTCCATAGAATCGTTGCCGCCGATATAAAAGAAAGCATCAATATGGTAAGTTTCAAACTGTTTGAAAATGAATACATAGGAAGAATCATCATCTAAATAATTTGGCAGTTTGTAACGGCAGGAGCCAAGATACATTGCCGGAGTGACCTTTAAGCGGTCGAGATATTCCGAATTCTGCTGCATTAATTCAGAAAGATTCGTCAGATCGTTGTTTAAAATACCTGTGATTCCGTTTAAGGAACCATAAACCGTGTCATACATGTCAGAACGCATTACACCGTCGATCACACCGGCAAGGCTGGCATTGATCGCAACAGTAGGGCCGCCTGACTGTGCTACCATACAGTTTTTTGGACTCATAAGAAAACTCCTTTGTGTTTGATCTTCTTTTTGCAATGTCTATCATACAAAAAAAGGCACGGTTGCGCAATCATTAAATTAAATAGAAAGAGTGATGGTATACCATGAAAATATGTACATTGTGTCCTAGAATGTGCGCTGTGGACCGAAAATCCGGTGAGCGCGGCATCTGCGGACAGACCACAGAGATTAAGGTGGCGCGTGCGGCACTGCACTTCTGGGAAGAACCCTGCATTTCCGGGGAGATGGGTTCCGGTGCGGTCTTTTTTTCCGGCTGTGCACTGCACTGTGTGTTCTGCCAGAATGAAAATATTGCAAATGGCACAGCTGGTAAGGTGATAAGTACGGAGCGGCTTGGCGAAATTTTTCTGGAACTCCAGGAAAAGGGTGCAAATAATATCAACCTTGTGACACCGGGGCAGTTTGTACCACAGATCATAAAAGCGGTAGAGCTTGCAAGAAATCAGAATTTAAAGATTCCCATCGTTTATAACACCAGCAGCTATGAAAATGTGGATACGATCCGTTCTTTAGAAGGAATTGTGGATATCTATCTTCCGGATTTTAAGTATTTTGATACCGCTTTGAGTGCAAAATATTCCCATGCGCCGGATTACCCTGCTGTGGCTAAGGCGGTGATAGCGGAGATGGTGCGTCAGACGGGTGCGGCAGTTTTTGAAAACGGGGAGGATTCCCTGATGAAGCGTGGTACGATCGTGCGCCATCTGATCCTGCCGGGGTGCACGAAAGATTCCAAAGCAGTTTTGAAATATCTGCATGAAACCTATGAGAATCAAATATATATCAGTATCATGCACCAGTTTACACCGCTCTCTAACGTGAAAAAATATCCGGAATTAAACCGTAAGATCACGGATCGGGAATATGATGAGGTTGTTGATTTTGCAATCGATATAGGGATTGAAAACGGTTTTATCCAGGAGGGGGAGACGGCGGAGGAGAGTTTTATTCCGGAATTTGACAATGAGGGAGTTTGAGGTTGACGCATTTTCGAATATCTCATATAATTCCATAGTGATGATGGCAATAGAGGGAGTGTGAAACGAATGAAGAGAAAAGTAAGATTCATAGCTGCACTTTTCTGCATGGGATGTCTTGCGACAGAACCTGCGGCAGACATAAAGGCTGCCGGAATCCAGGTGGCTGCTGCACAGACAACACTTTCCGCAGATAATTCGCTGGAAGTGTTATCACTTTCTGCGGGAACATTATCCCCGGACTTTACAGGAAAGACAGTACAATATACAGCTACCGTACCGAATGATGTCACAAGCGTTACAGTGACGGCAACACCGGTTAATGAATTTGCGACGGTGCAGTCGATCACAGGAAATGACAATCTGCAGGTCGGTACAAATACGATAAAAGTAGTCGTGAAGGCGCAGAACGGAGCACTCGCCCAGTATACGATCACACTGACCAGAGAAGATGGACAGACAGCAGACGGAACAGTGGATCAGCCGGCGGATGGAACAGACGGTCAGACAACAGACCAGCCGGCGGATGGAACAGATGGACAGGCAGCAGACCAGAACGCAGAGTTTGAAACAGAAGAAGCGGAAGATGTTTCTAATATGGAATATCTCCAGCAGGAATACAATGATCTCTCTGAACAATATGCAAAAGAAAAGTCTTTTTCCAGAAATATGATGGGAATTATGGCTTTTGTGATCGCAGTACTTGTCGTTATTATTATCAATCTTCTATTGAGAGGACGTAAGAGTGACGACTGGGATGAGGAAGAGGATGACTGGGACTGGAAGTCCGAAAAACAGGGAAAGGATCAGGAAGCAGAAGATGATACTGATCTGGAAGAAGATGATAATATAGAAGAGAATCCTGGCGTGGAAGAAGATGATTTGGAAGTAGATGATCCGGAAGACGCTGACTGGGAGGAGGAAGAAACACAGAGAAAAGGATTTTTCCACAGAAAACCAAAAGAAAAAGTGGAAGAAGAGCCGGATGATGTGGAAGAAAACGATACAGAGAACGAAGTCGGCGTATCAAAGATCCATAAAGTGCGTGCGGGATTGTTTGGACGTGGCATGTCTGACGATCTTGACGATGAGGACTGGGAAGAGGACGAAGATTTCCTGCCGGTAGAAAGAAAAAAACCGGAAGAAAAACAGCGTCCGGAGAGAAAAGAAAAACCGGAGGAGAAACAAAGGCCGGAGAGAAAAGAAAAACCGGAGGAAAAACAGCGCACGGAGAGAAAAGAAAAACCGGAGGAGAAACAAAGGCCGGAGAGAAAAGAAAAGCCGGAGCGGAAACATACTCCGGAGAAAAAACACATTCCGAGAGAAGAAGAGGACGAAGATGATTTAGAGATCATCGATTTAAATGATTTATAAATAGAAAAAGAATGGAGAAACTATGCAGATACGATATACATCAAAAGCAAAAAAAGCAATCGATCAGGCTTCAAAGATGTCGAAATCACTGCATCATCATTATATCGGAACGGAGCATATCCTGATCGGACTTTTAAAAGAAGGAACGGGCGTCGCTGCGCAGGTATTAAATGATAATGGAGTAGAACTTGACAAAGTCATGCAGCTGATCGAGGAACTCATTGCACCGGATGCACAGGTGCTGACGGCAGAGGCTAAGGAATATTCGCCGAGGGCACTGCAGGTGTTAGAAGGGGCAGCAAGGGAGGCAGCGCGCTTTCATGCAGAGGAGATCGGGACGGAGCATATCCTGATCGCGATGATGAAAGAGACAGAGTGTGTGGCATCCCGCCTTTTAAATACCTTAGCGGTCAATATCCAGAAAATGTATGTGGATATCCTGATCGCAATGGGAGAAGATGCGAGCCTGTACAAAGAAGATTTCATGAATGGTAAGCCGGTGAAAAAAACAGCATCGGATACACCGGTATTAAATCAATACTCCAGAGATCTGACTGCATTGGCGGCAGAGGGAGTATTAGATCCGTTAGTCGGCAGACAGGAAGAGATCGACCGTGTGATCCAGATCTTAAGCAGAAGGACAAAGAATAACCCATGTCTGATCGGTGAACCGGGCGTTGGAAAGACTGCGATCGTTGAGGGAATTGCGGAGCGTATTACAACCGGAATGGTTCCGGATACCGTTGCGGGAAAGCGGGTGGTATCTTTGGATATGTCCGGAATCGTGGCAGGCTCAAAATATCGCGGTGAGTTTGAGGAGCGCATTAAAAAGGTACTTCAGGAAGTACGGGCAGCCGGCAATATCCTGCTCTTCATCGATGAACTGCATACAATCATCGGAGCGGGTGGAGCGGAAGGAGCAATCGATGCTTCCAATATATTAAAACCTGCACTTGCGCGTGGGGAACTGCAGCTGATCGGTGCAACGACAATCGATGAATACCGCAAATATATTGAAAAAGATGCTGCGCTAGAGCGCAGATTCCAGCCGGTTACGGTAGAAGAGCCGTCGGAAGAGGAGGCAGTGCAGATTTTAGAGGGACTGCGGGAACAGTATGAAAAGCATCATCAGGTAAAGATTACGGATGATGCGGTATCGGCAGCAGTACGCCTGTCTGCGCGCTATATCAATGACCGTTTCCTGCCGGATAAAGCAATCGATCTGATGGATGAGGCTGCAGCAAAGGTACGTCTGCGCGCGGGTGGAAAACCGGAGGAAGTCGTTGAATTAAGACATCGCATCAACCTGTTAGAAGAGGAAATGTTAGAATTTCTGCACGATGGTGATGTGGAAGGTGCAAAGCAGAAGAAGAACGAAAAAGAAGCGTGTGAAGAAGAGCTTGCCAAAATACAGGCAAAGACAAAGAAAGACAGCCGCAGTAAAAAGTTAAAAGTGACAGAAGACGATATTGCGGATGTGGTATCCGGATGGACGAAGATCCCGGTAAGAAAGATTGCCGAGGGGGAGGCTGCCCGCTTAAGAAAATTAGAGGCTACCTTACACAAACGTGTCATCGGTCAGGAGGATGCGGTGAGTGCAGTGGCAAAAGCTGTGCGAAGAGGACGTGTCGGATTAAAAGATCCGAGGCGCCCGATCGGTTCTTTCCTGTTCTTAGGCCCGACCGGTGTCGGAAAAACAGAGATCTCAAAGGCACTTGCGGAGGCAGTGTTTGGCAGCGAACAGTCTATGATCCGTGTTGATATGTCCGAATATATGGAGAAACACAGCGTATCAAAGATGATTGGTTCACCGCCAGGATATGTAGGCCATGAGGAGGGCGGACAGCTCAGCGAAAAGGTGCGCAGAAATCCGTATTCGGTGATCCTGTTTGATGAGATCGAAAAGGCGCATCCGGATGTATTTAATATTTTACTGCAGGTGTTAGACGACGGTCATATCACGGATTCCCAGGGACGCAAAGTGGATTTCAAAAATACGATCATTATTATGACGTCAAATGCCGGAGCACAGGCGATCATTGAGCCGAAAAAACTTGGATTTGCAGTTTCGGATGATGAAAAACAGAATTATGACCGCATGAAAAACAGCGTGATGGAAGAAGTACGCCGTATTTTTAAACCGGAATTTTTAAACCGTATTGATGAGACGATCGTATTTAGAGCGTTAAACAAAGACGATATGAAACAGATCGTTGCACTGATGTTAAAAGAACTTACAGACCGCTGTGAAAAACAGATGGGAATCCACCTTACCGTGCGTGACAGCGTCAAAAAGCATATTGTCGATAAAGCGTATGATCCGAAATATGGTGCAAGACCGCTGCGCCGTCAGATCCAGAACGATATCGAGGATGAACTGGCAGAAGAAATCCTGTCCGGCAAAGTGAAAAAAGATACGGAAGTGGTCGTGACGATCCACAAAGAAAAAGTCGTGTTCGAAACAAAATAAAATTTTACTGAAATATCCGGGAAAGCACTGGAAATCGTGACGGGGATATTATATAATAAGGGCACAAAATTTTACGATAAAGAGAAAACTACTTTATCACAGGAGGAAAAAATGGCAACGATCAGCGAATTAATTCGTTCAGAAGCAGATGGAACGATCAGTTTTGGAGATTACACATTAGGTGCAAAGGCGAAACTTGATAATTTCGAACATCAGGGAGATATCTACAAGGTGAAGACATTTTCCGAGATCACCAAGTTAGAGCGCAATGGCATGTTCGTATATGAATCTGTTCCGGGAACGGCTGTCATGAATCTGAATGCAACAGATACAGGCCTGACATTTCAGGTAGAGGGACCGGAAGATGCACAGATCACAGTAGAACTTGAGGATGAGTCAGAGTACGACATCACGATCGATGGCGCAGATGCGGGAAAGATGAAGACAAATCTTGGCGGCAAATTAAGCTTAAGTGTAGAACTTGGCGACCATCCGGTAGATGTAAAAGTTACAAAGTGTTAAGAACGGAAAAGTGAGATCAAAAAAAGCTTACATGTCAAAAGGGCATGTAAGCTTTTTTTGCGCTTTCAAGTACGAAAGTACGATTGACGGGGATAAACTGTTACATTAACATAAAAAATGCGCGTGACAATGTGCAATAAATCAGAAGGAGAAAAGTTATGAAAAGAAAGAGACTCACGGGTTGGAAACGTATGGCGGCATTTGCGATGGCGCTTACGCTGACGGTCGGAGATTGGACATCAGCAGGTGCTGCTGGATTGCCGCAGACAGATGTACAGACAGTAACAGAGGCTGTGATACAGGAAGAAGATGCGATGGAAGCAGCTTTAGAAACAGAACAGACAGAGACAGAAAGCGAAACGGACAGTGAGTCTGCAGAAAATGACAGTGGGCAGACAGAGAACAGCGAGGCATCGGAAATTCCAGAAACATCAGAGGCATCAGAAACTGAGAAAACTGTAGAAGAGACAGAAAACGTGAATGATACGGAGGCTGTTGATGATACCGAAGTGATGGAAACAGAGACGGAAGAAGAATCGGAAGAAGAATCGGAAGAAGAAATAGAAGAAGAGACCGAAGAAGAGACAGAAGAGGAAGAACTCGCTGCAATTGATAAACCGTCAAAGGTAATCAATGTAAGAGGAAAAGATGACGGAAGTATTATAACAACAGCGTCTGGCCGGCAGTTGAGATATGCTTATGTGAATCGGTTCCAGAACGGAGTGATTGCAGCGGTACGGATATTGATGGATTTGTAAACCTGTATAATAAGGCAGAAGCCATACTGAAAGGCAAAACAGATAAATATCAAGATGCATATGGAATGTATAGAGTCAATAGTAAGACGTATAGAGTATTGCGGTCATGTGATGCGACAGGGTATCATTATGTGACAGAAGGTGATGAAATTACAGAAATCACTGTAAGTGATTCATCGGAAAATGCCAAAAAGCGGATAGATGAGTATGCAGTAAAAAATGATACACAGGTTCTTTATTATAGTTATAATGGACATTTTTATAAGCAATTAACGTATGAATCGGTATATGATTCAGCATCGAAAAAATATAAATATGTTGTATATGCAAATGCTTATGAAGAGATTTCTTTTGAAAAAACCTATGTAAAAATAAGCTGGAATCCGGTTAATAATGATACGGCCACAATGAAAAATAAAGCCGGAGACATGATGAAGGTTGGATATGAAGTGGTCTGCGATGGAAATACCAAGGTCTATAATATGCCGGGATTATTTTTGGATGCGTCAGACGGAACCGTACATGAGATGATAACATCAGATGCAGCAAGACTGCCATATGTCATATTGAATTCAGGACAGCAGGTCAGCGTAAAAGTCCGTGCTGTATATTATCATGAAGTGACAAGTAACAAACAGGAGGTATATTGGAACTGGAATGATAATAGCCAATATATTATAGAATCGAAACAGACGAAATATGTGGTGGACATGTATGGTAAATGGTCGGACACCTATACTTATAAAAATTACTCTTTAAAGAAGTTATCACCGGTAACCGGTACAAAAGTTTCTGAAAAGGGAAAAGAGATGTCAGTTACCTGGAATGCACAAAACGGAGTGGATAGCTATCGTGTGTATTACCTGCGAAGCAGCAAACCGTTAAATATTACGAATATAGAGAGCTTTTTACAGTTTTACAATAAGAGGGGAACGCTGTACGATGCTTATGTAAATGCAAAAGGAGAAAACGATTCCTATGAAACGGATTCAGAGTATGCATCAGATCCGTATTGTAATATTACAATAGATTCAGGACTGCCATATTTTTATTGTTCCGTCAGACTGGAATCTGCGGAAGAAGGATATTTTTCAGATGGAAGTTATTCAGATGTCATAACTGCAACGGCCAGCATTAATGGAAACATACCGACAGTAAAAAATCTCAAAATAGAAAAGACGTACAATGGAGATGACTGGCAGCTCTCATGGACGCCAATCGATGCGGATGTAATCATTTATGTTTTTGAAGAAGGAAAGAAGCCGGCGCATTATAATTATGAGCTTTTGAACGCTTATGGTTACTATACGGATGGTCAGGGACAGCAGAAAAAACTTTATTTAAAAGATGCACTTACGGAGCTTGAAAGTAAGGAAATAAGCAGTTATGTACGTTCTTACAAAGTGAAGGGAATCGATGGATCATACAGTGCAATCTCTTTAAAACCGGGCGTAAAATATACATTTGTTGCGCATACCTATGATGCAGGCAGTTCTCTTTATAACATACAAAAGAAGCCGGTGTTTACCGTAAATAAGGAAATAAAAGTAACAGATGCTCAAAAAAATCAAACATATAAAAATATATCTGTTGGCATGACTTATTATACGGCAATGAGTCCTGCTTCGAATATGGTAAGCTATACGGATAAGGTATCCGTACCGCGTGTATATACAAAGGCGGGAAAAAACAGTATAAAGTTATCTTTTACCAGAGGAAGCTATACCGGATATGAGATTTATCGTCTTTCAGGTAAAAAATATAAGAAAATAGCAACGACCACAGACTATGTCTATACAGATCAGAATTTAAAGGCAGGCACAAAATACTCCTACAAGGTACGCTCTTATTATTATGATCCGGACAGAAAAACGAAAAGTTACAGTATATATAAAAATTTTACTGTAAGTACCAGCCGTGTAAATAACATTGTATTAAAGGTGGCCAAGAACTCAAAAAATACAGTGAAACTGACCTGGACAAAAGTAGGTTCTGCAACAAAATATGAGATTTACAGAACTTCTGAGAGTGACAAGGATATCACAGAAATTTCAGGATGGATCAATTCGGGCAACAGTGCCGTAACAGTAGAAAATACAAAGTATGAACTGGTGAAAACGATCACAAACGCAAAAACGACAACATACACGGACAAAAAGTTAAAATTCGGTGAGAGTTACACCTATCTGATCTGTGCATATTATAAAGATGGAAAAACATTAAAATACATTACCGCGTCGACCAGAGTTAAAATGCAGCTCGAGGAGCCGCGAAATCTCGTCCTTACCAATAAAGGCAAAAATGTAAGCGTTAAATGGGATGCGGACAAGTACGCTGCAGGCTATCAGATCCGATACATGGTATATGATAAATATGGTGAGAAAAAAACAGTTGCAGAAAAATATGTAACGGTAAAGAAAAATAAATACACCATTAAAGGATTATCGAGCGGAGAATACGTAAATGTATCGGTAAGGGCTTATAATTCCAAAAAAGAATACAGTGGATGGTCATCGTCAAAAGAATCTACATCACTTGCAGCAGTAAAATCCATCAAAGCTGTTTATGATACGAAAAAGAATGCAGTAAAGATTACCTGGAAAAAGGTAAAAGGTGCGAAATATTATAAAGTCGTCCGTTCTGTATATACGCCGTTATGTAATACGGACGAAAAACTTTATGCAGCAACAGGTAACCTGATCGCAAAAGATTCCAATGATGAGACAGGATATTACAGTGAGGTTCACTATCGGGAATATTATGGCGAAGACGGATCCATTACAGGCACGGCGGCATATGACAGGGCACGGTTGAAAAAAGGTGTGAAATATTATTATATGGTCAGTGCATATGGGGAAAAAGGAACAAGAATTGCCTCTTATATGACCTCGGAATATGGTACACAGGCTGCTTCCGGTAAGCCGGCAGTCATTATATATGGTGTCAAAGTTGCTGCAAAAGTAAAAAATAACAAAAAAGGAACGGTTACCGTTTCTTACAATAAGGTAACAGGTGCCAAAACTTATCAGATTTACCGTGCAGAAAAAAAGAACGGTAAGTATACTC
>OCAT01000725.1_pt1 | contig 24891 bp, 18 predicted proteins | sample 1538311 | NCBI WGS metagenome assembly OCAT01 (sample SAMEA2580287, study PRJEB22360) | human gut metagenome | biome: human gut; feature: human-associated habitat; material: faeces | place: Denmark | collected 2008/2010
CTTCATCCAAACGCTGCTTCAAACGGTGGGATATTTTTTCACGACGTAACTCACGAGCTATATCTACTCCAATGATCAAACTATGAATTTGCGGGAACTCACGGTATTCCGCTGATTGGTGCTTGTAATACTCTTCTATTTCAATGGCCCGGATAGCCCGCTTTACAGTATCTACGTCCGTAGAGTTATGAAGTTTCCTGTAAGTTGACAACAACCGGGTGAGTTCCGCTAATGATTTATCTGCTAACGAGTCCCTAAGTTGGGGATTCTCTGGAACAGGAAGCAGCCTATATCCCTTCAACACGGACTCAAGATACATCCCCGTACCTCCGCATAATATAGGAAGTTTGTCTTTCCATCTCACTTGATCATAAGCATTCAAAAAATCACGTTGAAATTCAAATACATTATATTTATATCCGGGGTCTACAATGTCTATCAGATGGTAAGGTATTTGCTGTCCATTCACGACATAGTCTTCCAAATCCTTTCCCGTACCTAAATCCATCCGGCGATATACCTGCCGGCTATCTCCACTGATAATTTCGGTATCCAACTTGTAAGCTAAAGCCGCTGCCAAAGGAGTCTTTCCTGAAGCGGTAGGTCCTAATATCGTTATCAAATCGTACTTTTCCATCCTAAGTTTTTGTAACAGTCGCACAAAGATAACGAAAATGTGCAACTTAGCACGCAAAACTACATAAAAAAAAGCCGTCTGAATTACTTCAGACGGCTTTCGCTATATGGTTTTTAACTGATTAGCAGTTTACAGAAGCCATGTGAGCAATCAAATCCAATACTTTGTTAGAGTAACCGATTTCGTTGTCATACCAAGAAACCACCTTAACAAAAGTATCAGTCAAAGCGATACCAGCTTTAGCATCGAAGATAGAAGTACGAGTATCACCCAAGAAGTCAGAAGAAACAACTGCATCTTCAGTGTAACCCAATACGCCAGCCAATTCACCTTCAGAAGCTTCTTTCATAGCTGCACAGATTTCAGCATATGTAGCCGGTTTAGCCAAGTTAACTGTCAAGTCAACTACAGAAACATCCAAAGTCGGAACACGCATTGACATACCAGTCAATTTACCGTTCAATTCAGGAATAACTTTACCTACAGCTTTAGCAGCACCAGTAGATGAAGGGATAATGTTGCCAGAAGCAGCACGACCACCTCTCCAGTCTTTCATAGAAGGACCGTCAACTGTTTTCTGAGTAGCAGTTGTAGAGTGAACTGTAGTCATCAAACCGTCAAGGATACCGAACTTGTCGTTCAATACTTTAGCGATAGGAGCCAAACAGTTAGTAGTACAAGAAGCGTTAGATACAAATTGAGTACCTTTTACGTATGTCTTTTCGTTTACACCGCAAACGAACATCGGAGTATCATCTTTAGAAGGAGCTGACATAACTACATATTTAGCACCAGCTTCGATATGAGCCTGAGCTTTTTCTTTAGTCAAGAACAAACCAGTAGATTCAACTACGTATTCAGCACCGATTGCATCCCACTTCAAGTCAGCCGGATTTCTTTCAGCTGTTACGCGGATTGCATTGCCGTTCACGATCAATTTGCTATTTTCTACGTCAGCTTCGATAGTACCGTCAAATTGTCCGTGCATAGTGTCATACTTCAACATATATGCTAAGTAATCAACCGGGCAAAGGTCATTGATACCTACGATCTGAATATCGTTTCTTTTCTGAGCTGCACGGAATACAAAACGGCCGATACGACCAAATCCGTTAATACCTACTTTAATCATTTTGTTTAAATTTTAAAGGTTTTATAATATAGCTTTTAAACACTCTACGTTGGAATGTTGTTAAACGTTTAGTATTTATTTCCTAAACGCGGTGCAAAAATAAGAATTTGTTTTTATATTCGCACATAAATTCATATTAAAATAAAAAAAAATGGGAAAAAGCAGCTTCTTGCAAGATTTTAAGGCGTTCGCAATGCGCGGAAACGTCATTGACATGGCAGTCGGTGTCATCATCGGCGGAGCCTTCGGTAAAATAGTATCTTCCATTGTGGCCGATGTCATCATGCCTCCCATCGGATTGCTGGTAGGTGGCGTGAACTTTACAGATTTGAAACTACAATTAAAGCCGGCCGAAGTAGTGGATGGAGTTGAAAAAGCTGCCGTAACGTTGAATTATGGCAACTTCCTACAAGCTACTTTCGACTTTATCATCATTGCTTTTTCTATATTCTTATTTATAAGATTACTTACCAAGCTGAATCGCAAGAAAGAAGAAGTTCCTGCTCCCGCCGCCCCACCTGCCCCTAGCAAGGAAGAGGTATTACTTACAGAAATCCGTGACTTGTTGAAGGAACAGGCTGGCAAAAAATAAAATATTATCCACACAAAAAAACGGGCTGCCCTCAAATGCTTGTCGGACAGCCCGTGATTTATATACCAGCCGACATTTCCTAAACATTCCAATCTTTTTTTTGCATATTTTTCCACAAGGAAGCAGGAAGAACAAAGTTTTTCCAATTCAATTATAAAAAGCCTCAACAGCATGACGGATTTTTATTTTTTCTGAGTATCTTTGCGGCACGAAATCATTTACATATCTTAATATATATATGCAAGAAAAGATCATTATTCTCGACTTCGGTTCACAAACCACACAGCTCATAGCCCGTCGCGTTCGCGAACTGAATACTTATTGCGAGATTGTGCCTTACAACAAATTTCCACACAATGATCCGTCCATAATCGGCGTTATCCTTTCGGGAAGCCCTTTCTCGGTGTATGATGAAAGCGCCTTTAAAGTCGATTTGAGTGACATTCGCGGAAAGTATCCTATTTTGGGTATCTGCTATGGTGCACAGTTCATGTCTTATACAAACGGTGGGAAAGTGGAACCGGCCGGCACACGTGAATACGGACGTGCACACCTTTCCACTTTCGACCAAGAGAACCCACTATTGAAGAACGTCCGTGAACACTCACAAGTATGGATGAGCCACGGAGATACCATCACCGCCATTCCGGAGAATTTCAAAATTATCGCTTCAACAGATAAAGTAGCCATCGCTGCTTATCAAATAAAGGAAGAGAAAGTATGGGGAGTACAGTTCCACCCGGAAGTGTTCCACAGTGAAGACGGAACCCAGCTTCTGAAAAATTTTGTAGTCGACATTTGCGGGGGGAAACAGGACTGGAGCGCTGCCTCTTTCATTGAAACGACTGTAGCCGAACTGAAAGCGCAACTGGGAAATGACAAAGTAGTACTGGGGCTGAGTGGCGGAGTAGACTCATCTGTGGCAGCCGTATTATTAAATAAAGCGATAGGCAAGAATCTTACCTGCATTTTTGTAGATCACGGCATGCTGCGTAAGAACGAATTCAAAAATGTACTCCATGATTATGAATGTCTCGGACTGAATGTAATCGGAGTGGATGCCAGCCAAAAATTCTTCAGTGAACTGGCAGGTGTGGAAGAACCTGAGAAGAAGCGTAAGATTATCGGCAAAGGTTTTATTGACGTATTCGATGAAGAAGCTCATAAAATTAAAGATGTGAAATGGCTGGCACAAGGTACCATTTATCCTGACTGTATCGAGTCATTAAGTATCACCGGCACTGTAATCAAAAGTCATCACAACGTAGGTGGACTGCCCGAAAAAATGAATTTGAAACTATGCGAGCCTCTGCGTCTGCTATTCAAGGATGAAGTACGCCACGTAGGTCGTGAACTGGGTATGCCGGAACATCTGATTACACGCCATCCATTCCCCGGACCAGGACTTGCGGTACGTATTTTGGGTGATATCACTCCTGAGAAAGTACGTATTCTGCAAGACGCCGATGATATCTATATCCAAGGATTGAGAGACTGGAAAGTGAAAGACTCGGACGGAAACGAAACATCCCTTTACCACCAAGTATGGCAGGCAGGCGTAATCTTGCTACCCGTACAAAGTGTGGGAGTAATGGGGGACGAACGTACATACGAACGTGCCGTTGCCCTACGTGCCGTAACTAGTACGGATGCCATGACCGCCGACTGGGCTCATCTTCCCTATGAATTTATGGCTAAGGTTTCAAACGACATAATCAATAAAGTAAAAGGTGTAAACCGCGTATGCTATGATATCTCGTCCAAACCGCCTGCCACAATTGAGTGGGAATAATAGACAACCAACTAATAACTTAAAAACAACATAACGGAATGAAACAAGATATGATTGTTATCTTGGATTTGGGAAGCACCGAAAACACCGTGCTTGCCAGAGCCATTCGTGCTTTGGGTGTATATAGTGAAATTTACCCGCACGATATCACAGCCGCCGAGCTGACAGCATTGCCCAATGTAAAGGGTGTCATTATCAATGGCGGTCCCAACCATGTAATTGACGGAGTGGATATTGACGTGCTTCCCGAGATTTACAAAGCAGGGATCCCCGTAATGGCTGCCGGTCATGACAAAGCATGTTGCGAAGTGAAGCTTCCCCAACTGACGGATGATGTGGAAGCAATAAAGAATGCTGTACAATCGTTTGTTTTTGATACCTGCAAGGCAGAGGCTAACTGGAATATGACAAACTTTGTCAATGACCAGATTGAATTGATCCGCCGCCAGGTAGGCGACAAGAAAGTATTATTGGCACTTTCCGGAGGTGTAGACAGTTCTGTAGTAGCAGCCCTGTTGCTGAAAGCCATCGGCAATAATCTGGTCTGCGTACATGTGAACCATGGATTAATGCGCAAAGGTGAATCGGAAGCAGTAATTGAAGTTTTCAAAAATCAGTTGAACGCTAATTTGATTTACGTGGATGCTACAGACCGTTTCCTGAGTAAACTGGAAAATGTAACTGATCCGGAGCAGAAACGCAAGATTATCGGTGGTGAATTTATTCGTGTGTTCGAAGAGGAAGCCCGTAAGCTAAATGGAATCGACTTTTTGGGACAAGGTACAATTTATCCTGATATCGTAGAAAGTGGTACTAAAACAGCCAAAATGGTTAAATCCCATCACAATGTAGGTGGCTTACCCGAGGATTTACAGTTTGAATTAGTAGAACCTTTACGCCAGTTGTTCAAAGACGAAGTCCGTGCCTGCGGAGTGGAACTTGGTTTACCATACGACATGGTCTACCGTCAGCCGTTCCCTGGTCCTGGTTTGGGAGTGCGCTGTTTGGGGGCTATCACTCGTGACCGCTTGGAAGCTGTTCGCGAATCGGACGCCATCTTGCGTGAAGAATTCCAACTGGCAGGCTTGGACAAGAAAGTATGGCAATATTTCACCGTAGTACCCGATTTCAAATCAGTAGGCGTGCGTGACAATGCCCGTTCATTTGACTGGCCTGTTATTATCCGAGCTGTCAACACCGTAGATGCTATGACAGCTACTATCGAACCGATAGACTGGTCCATTCTGATGAAAATTACCGACCGTATTCTAAAAGAAGTAAAGAATGTGAACCGCGTATGCTATGACCTGTCGCCCAAACCCAATGCGACCATTGAGTGGGAATAAAAAATATACTTCAAACCATGTAAGATCCCGAAACTTTTAGTTTCGGGATCTTTTTTATATTCAAGTTCTTCACTTTGCCCCCAATGACACTAGAACAAGAACCATAAAATTTTTCGTTTTTTTGATATTTCCGCTTCAATATTTACATCCAAGGAATCAAAGCTCTATAATCTCCTCATTACAAATGGTCAGTTTGCCGGCTCCGTTTTCTGTAACTACCCAAGAATTTTCAATGCCGACCGGTCCTACTCCCGGCAATACGATTTTAGGTTCAAGGGCAAACACCATTCCCTCTTCCAACTCCCTCCGGATACGCGGAGCCAACACTGGTGCCTCATTGATTTCCAACCCGATGCCGTGTCCTATAAAACGTGCCTGTTGGGACACCCCCATAAAACGATCGGCAAATCCGGCTTTCGTCACGATCTCAATGGCCGCATTATAAAGATCCTCGCACACCACACCAGGCGCCGTCATAGAGGCAACCTTATCCTGCACTTCAAGACAGACTTGATGAGCTGCATAAGCCTCATCATTTAATTTTCCAATGGAGAACACACGACTCATATCGCACATATATCCGTAAAAGTTTCCCCCTATATCCACCATTACACTATACCCCTCTTTCAACAAAGTTCCATTCATTCCTCCGGGCAAAGACGGATCCAATCCCTTACCACCTAAGGCAAAATCATAAGGCGAAGGAGTAGCTGCATTATCTCCGGCCAACACACTTCCCATAAATATCTCCATACTCTGACCAAATACTCTGAATATTCCCAGACAACCTTCCAGTCGCATCAGGCGTTCCACCTCAACAGATAGTTCACGATCAGTCATCCCCGGATGGTATACATCGGGAATCTTACTATATGCTCGAGCATGTAAAGCAGCCGACCGACGAAAAAGTTCAATCTCCAGCGGAGTCTTTACGCTACGCGCTTCACGAATAATAGCAGTTCCATCCACGACCTCCGATTCAGGAAAAAGAGATGCAAGACGCATATAGTCCGCATAAGGCAGTTCCCCGCCTTCCAACATTATCTTTGAAGCTACAGGTATACCATTTTCTTTTAACAAGTCCACTATCTGCTCAGGTTTACGAATAGGGAATACAAATTCTCCCACAATATTATTAGGACGTTTTACAAAGAGAAGTGCCGGTGAATGAAGCGGTAAATAAAGATAGCCGTTCACTATCTCACCATACGTATAAAGCAAATTTACATTACAAGCTATCAGGGCAGCATCAATGCCTTGTTGAGCCATCAAATAGCGTATTTTATCTCGACGAAATTTCAATTCGGGTTGTAACATAAGTAATATTATCTGATTATTTAAAATACTGAGTACAAAAATAACAGATTTCAGTCAGTATAAAGGATAGTAGTTCCAAAAAAGAGAAAGGATATATTAAAACTCACTAATTTTGGATGATTAGTTTGAAAACAGTGTTCAATTATATTAAATTTGCAAACGAATTGACAAACAAAGTATCTTTCATGTTCAACGGTATCAAAAAATATGTGGTAAGAATAGTATGCGTAATTATGTTATTACTCGTACAATTTGATGTATGCGCTCCACTGATTGATGCCAATCTGGCTATGGTAGAAACGATGGAACAACCCACCCTGCCTTCTGACAACAATGAAGAAAGCAGAGGAGAAGAAACTTATTATTTCCAGTCGGGACGTGCACAACTGCCAAACAGTCGTTTTTTACCCTGCACTATCGACATGCTGGTCAATCTTTTTGCTATTCCCCAAGTTCCGGTACAAAGTTACACACCTGTCAGTGAAAATCCGGGGAAAGTGGTACATCATCACATTATCTTTTGTGTGTACCGCATTTAATATGTCACATTAAAGCATATTCATACATATTGGCCTTGTATTCTGAAAGATTTGAATGCAAGCCGGATCTTTTATTTACTCAAACTCAATTATTAATCTTTTTAAATTGTATTCGTAATTTCATGAAGAGTAATTTTCAGAAAATTGCGGTCCTGTGTACATGCACAGGATTGCTATGCTCTTGTGGTCAATCGGACAACAAGCAGGAACATCACAAAGAATTCATTCCCATCACCATTCTTCACCCCACAACCATTGAGTTTCCACGCTCATATGTAGCTGATGTGCAAGCTATACAGTTTGTAGAAATTAAGCCCAAAGTGGAAGGATTTGTTCAACAAATATATGTAGACGAAGGACAGAAAGTCAAAAAAGGACAGCCCCTATTCCAACTCAGTTCCGACCAATATAGCGAAACGGTAAAAGAGGCGCAAGCCAATTACAAACAAGCACAGGCACAATATGAAATGGCAAATTATGAAGCCGAAAGAATAGGCCGGCTGGTTGACAAACAAATCTTATCAAAAATCCGACTCGACCAAGCCAATAAAGAAAAAGAAGTAGCCCAAATGAAAGTGGAACAGGCAAAAGCACAAATGCAACGTTCACAGATGGATTATTCTTACACCACTATCACTGCCCCTTTTGACGGCTACATAGACCGTATTCCTTATAAGACGGGAAGTCTGGTAAATCCGCAAAGCTTACTGACTACCGTAAGTGATATTTCCGAGATCTTTGCTTACTATAAAGTGAACGAAAGCGAGTATCTGGAATACAAGCGCCAACAACTTAGCGGACAAAAACAGCACGAAGAAAATAATGTGGAACTGATTTTGTCAGACGGTTCCATCTACTCCCACAAAGGCACATTAGAAACTGTAGAAGGTGACTTTGAACGAGGAACCGGCTCCATTGCCTTCCGTGTCCGTTTTCCGAACCCGGACGGACTGCTGAAACATGGAGTGACTGGAAAAGTACGTATGATGACCCAAATGGACAACATCTGCCTAGTTCCCCAGAAATCAACATTCGAAATTCAAGATTTCACCTATGTATATACCGTTGATAGTGCCAGTGTAGTAAAAGTACGCAGCTTCCAACCGCTGGAACGCTATAATAATTACTATGTGACACAAGACTTCTCTCCTAACACTGCCATCGTATACGAGGGAGTGCAAATGATGAAGGATGGCATTACCATCAAGACTGATACCATTGATATGGAAGCAATCAGAAAAGAAGTTGAATTAAAACAACCTATCGTAAAATAAAACGGACAGTTTATGTTTAAGCTATTTATAAAAAGACCGATACTTTCAGGAGTAATCTCCGTCATTATCGTCTGCTTGGGCGTACTGTCTATTTTGACACTGCCCATCACTCAGTTTCCCGATATCGTACCCCCATCTGTAACGGTAACCGCCCGATACACCGGGGCTAGTGCCGATGTGATGTCTAAAACAGTCGCCACCCCGTTAGAGCGTGCCATCAACGGAGTACCCGGCATGACCTACATGACCACTGTTTGTACCAACGACGGTATGTCCCTTACTACTATTTATTTTAAAGTGGGAACCGATCCGGACGTAGCTGCCGTAAATGTACAGAACCGTGTGACTACCGTACTAGACGAATTGCCTGAAGAAGTAATCCGTGCCGGAGTTATTACAGAAAAAGAAGTAAACAGTATGTTGATGTACTTGAACATCATGAGTACGGACAGTGCACATACCGAAAAGTTTGTTTATAACTTTGCCGATATCAATATTTTGCGCGAATTAAAACGTATTGACGGTGTAGGCTTGGTAGAAATCATGGGTAGCCGTGATTATGCCATGCGTGTATGGCTGAATCCTAATCGGCTGGCCGCCTACAACATGGTACCTCAAGATGTAACTGAAGCCATCCGTAATCAAAACATAGAAGCAGCACCCGGCAAGACAGGTATCAGTTCAGACAAATTACCCCAACAACTGCAATATGTATTACAATATACCGGAAAGTTCAGCACAGCAGAAGAATATGGAGAGATTGTATTGAAAGCTCTTCCCGATGGTTCACTGCTACGTCTGAAAGACGTTGCCACTATTGAATTCGATTCTGAAGATTATAACATGACCTCTATGACCGACGGAAGGCCATCGGCATCTATTATGATCAAACAACGCCCCGGCTCCAATGCAAGGGAAGTCATCCAAAATATTAAAACCAAAATGGCAGAAATCAAAGAAAGCAGTTTTGCGCCTGGCATGGATTACAATATCTCCTATGACGTATCACGCTTTCTTGACGCCTCCATACAGTCAGTGCTGAAGACACTGCTCGAAGCATTCATACTGGTATTTATTGTGGTGTATATATTTTTACAAGATTTCCGTTCCACCTTAATTCCGGCTATCGCCGTACCAGTTTCATTGGTCGGTACATTCTTTTTTATGGAAATGCTGGGCTTCTCCATAAATATGTTGACCTTATTCGCCCTTGTGCTCGCAATAGGTATTGTAGTAGACAACGCAATAGTCGTCGTAGAGGCTGTCCATGTAAAGATGCATCATGAGAAACTCTCTCCTTATAAAGCATCTGTAGCAGCTATTAATGAAATCGGTGGAGCCATTATTGCCATCACGCTAGTCATGTCGGCAGTCTTTGTTCCGGTGGGCTTCATGCAGGGAACTGTAGGTATTTTCTATCGGCAATTCTCATTGACACTGGCGGTAGCCATTGTTATCTCAGGAATAAACGCATTGACCCTCTCGCCTGCCCTATGTGCTTTGTTACTGAAACCCGCTGATGGAAAAAAGAAGAAAAAAGCAGGATGGCTACGTCGTTTCTTTATTTTTTTCAACCGCCGGTACGACCGCTTTGAAAAGAAATACAATATCGGATTACACAAGTATTTGAGCCGGAAAATAATCACTTATGCCACACTGATTATTTTCTTCCTTGCCACTTTCGGCATGAGCCAGGTACTTCCTTCAGGCTTTATTCCCAATGAAGACCAAGGTATGATTTATGTCAATGTAGATGCGCCTCCGGGAGCAACATTGGAACGCAGCGAAAAAGCCTTGAACGCTGTACAAGCTGCATTGCTTCCTTTCAAAGAAATTGAAAGCATCTCCACATTAGCAGGTTATAGTTTGATGACTGAAACGGAAGGTGCCAATTTCGGTATGGGTATGATTAATCTCACCCCGTGGAGTGAACGCGATCAAACAGCAGCCGAACTTATAGAGATATACAAAGACCGCACCTCGCATATCAAAGATGCGGATATTCAGTTCTTCCTGCCTCCTACAGTTCCGGGATTCGGTAATGCCAGCGGCTTCGAACTTCGTTTACAAGATAAAACAGCAGGCAGCTTTGCAGAATTTGCCGATGTTGCCAATACATTAGTAGAAAAACTGAATGAAGATCCGCGCATTGTGGGAGCAACCTCAGGATTCAATCCTAATTTTCCACAATATCTGCTGAAAGTGGATATTGCTAAAGCAGCTAAATTAGGAGTAAATCTAAATGAATCCATGGAAACACTCCAATCCTATATCGGCAGTTTCTACTCATCCAACTTTATTCGTTTCGGACAAATGTATAAGGTGATGTTACAGGCTTCTCCAGAGTATCGTATGAATCCTGAAGATCTGTATAAGTTCTATGCCAAGAACAAGGACGGGAATATGGTACCCTACTCTAACTTTATGACGATGGACCGTATATTCGGTCCTAACCAGATTACACGCTACAATATGTTCACCTCGGCCTTGATTACAGGTGAACCTGCCGAAGGAGTCAGTTCAGGAGAGGTTATCGAAGCAGTGGAACAAATTGCCAAAGAGACATTACCTCGCGGTTATGATATAGAATGGTCAGGAGTTACTCGTGAAGAGAAAGATTCGGGTGGACAAACCGTTCTCATTTTCGGTATCTGCCTGCTGTTTGTTTATTTGTTGCTGGCAGCACAATACGAGAGTCTGTTACTGCCTTTTCCCGTCATACTTTCATTGCCGGCAGGTATCTTCGGTTCTTATTTTTTCCTGCAACTGGCAGGCTTGGAAAATAATATTTATGCCCAGGTAGCCTTGGTAATGTTGATTGGTCTGCTAGGCAAAAATGCCATTCTTATTGTGGAAATGGCCAACCAGTACCGCAAACAGGGAATGAGCATCTTTGATGCTGCCGTTAGAGGTTCCGTAAGCCGTCTGCGCCCCATCCTGATGACATCCTTTGCATTTATATGCGGACTAATCCCGTTGGTAATGGCAAGCGGAGCCGGTGCTTTGGGCAACCGTTCCATCGGAACAGCTGCCGCCGGAGGTATGTTTATCGGTACATTCGTAGGAATCTTCCTTGTACCTGGACTTTACCTTATTTTCGAGAGTTGGTCTGCACATCTTAACCGTAATAAAGTCAGCTATGATGAAGAAGATGAAAAATAACAATATAAACAAAACAGGTTTAATAATAGGAGCTTTCTGTCTGATTATGGTAAGTTGCAAAGCCCCTTCCCTTACTCCGACAGAAAAGATAGAGTTACCCAAGTTCTATATGGATAGGGAAACGGACAGCACTACTATCTCTTCCATGTCATGGAAAACATTTTTTCCAGATACGTTATTGCAAAGTTATATAGCCGAAGCGTTAAATAACAATCATTCATTCCTTCAAACTATAGAACGGATATCCATTGCCCGTTCACAAGTTCGAGTAGGAAAAGGAGCGCTGCTGCCCGATCTTTCATTAGGCATTGATGGTGGAGTACAACGTTTTGGCGAGTACACTATGGACGGAGTTGGTAACAGCACCACCAACACTCCCGATTTAGAAAAAGACAAACATATTCCAGATCCCTACCGGAATTTCAACCTAGGACTCAATTTTCAATGGGAAGCTGACATATGGGGTAAGCTAACCGATAAAAAACGATCGACCGTATCCCGCTGGATGCAGTCTGTAGAAGCTATGCGTCTGGCACGCACCTTATTGATATCAGAAGTAGGTACACACTATTTTGAATTAATAGGACTGGATAAACAGCGATATGTGCTACGCGAAGCCATCCTAACAGCCAGAGATGCTTATAATTTAACCGATGAACTGATGAAAGAAGGTGAAGTAACCCGACTTTCTGTAGACCAATTCCGGTCACGACGCCTTAAATTGGAAGAAATGCTGCTTGCAAACGAACAGCAAATAAGTGAAAAGGAACGTGCCATCGCCACCTTATTAGGACGACTGCCTTTCAAGGTGAAACGAGTGTCATTTGAAACTGCATGTAGTTATGAGTTTCCCACAGATGCAGGAATCCCGTCACAACTTTTGCAATATCGCCCGGATATAAAGGCTGCCGAACTGGAGTTATTAGCTAGTAAATCCGACGTATCTGCAGCGCGAAAAGCTTTCTTCCCATCCATCGTGATTGGAGGAAACGGAGGTTTTAACGCATTTGATCTGGATAAATGGTTTACTGCTCCTGCATCCCTGGTTTACAATCTCGGTGCAGGTATAACAGCACCTATATTCAAACAAAATACTATACGTGCATTATGGAATGATGCGAAAAGCCAGCAACGCATCGCTTTGTTAGGATATCACGATACGGTATTAAAAGCCTATGAAGAAGTATTAAACCTCATTACTGCATCATCGCAAATGCACCAGCGCAAAAAGTTGAAAGAAGAAGAAAGCCGTATCCATCATCGATCTATTTATAATGCAAATGAAATGTTTAAAGTAGGATTCGCAGGCTATCTGGATGTACTGTCGGCCGATGAACGTTTCCTGGATTGTGAATTGGAACGTATCGCTCTGAATGTGGAATCTTGTAAACTGCATATCATGCTTTACCGTGCCTTAGGAGGTGGAAGCAATTAGTTAATATACTTATATTTTTTGATTTGTTTGGTTAGGAACCGCCCCCGGCAAGCGTGTCGTCAGGACGGTTCTTTTTTACTCTTATAATTCAAGAAATATCAGACCTCTTGAGCAAAGAAACAATCCACAACAATAATATAGCTCCCACAATAGAGGTAACAAGACTGCCAATAATACCAGTTGCTGCAATACCAAACAAACTGAATACCCAGCCGCCCAGGACACCACCAACAATACCAACCAATAAATTAATAAAGAGTCCGAAACCTCCCCCTCTCATCAACTTACCGGCAACAAAACCAGCAATAATTCCGATAATAATGTACCAAATAAAATACATACGCTTTATTCTTTAGAGTTTATAGTTAATCATCTTACTGATAAAAACAGCTATTCTGTATAAAAAGTTGCCTGAATAAATCTTTTTTTACTTCATTGATAAAATTATTCAGGATGCATTTTCCCTTTTTCCGGTCTTCTTTTTCCGGTTTCAGCATTTTCTTCCCCATCTGTTCTCCCTTCAATCTTTATTTTTGTTTCAAACTTAAAAGACAAAATATGAAGATAAACGTACATTCCATGCTATTATTAAGCCTTGCCGCACTACTTTCTTCCTGTGCTGCCGAAGGCAATGATAAAAACAAGACCTTATTGTAAAAACAACACAAGCTGTTCCAGTTTCACATCAGGGTGACAAAGAATTCTCTTTTATTGCCCGACCTTTTCGCACTTCCGAGTTATCTTTCCGAGTAGGCGGTCCCATCGACCGTTTCGATGTATACGCAGGTAACCGATACCAACAAGGCAGCATCATAGCCGAAATAGATCCGCGCGATTTCCGCATCCGTAAAGAACGTGCCGAAGCAATCTACCATCAGGCAAAAGCGGAATTCGAACGTATACAAAAGTTATACGGCAAAGGAAATGTTTCTGCAAGTACTTATGAAAAAGCAAAAGCAGACTATATCACTGCAAAAACAACTTTCAATACAGCTTCCTATGAACTGGAAGACACACGCCTTATCGCTCCATTCAATGGTTATGTGGGTGAAGTATATATAGAGAAATTTCAAGATGTGAAAGCAACCCAGCCCATCATTTCTTTTATTGATATAGACCAACTTAAACTGGAGATTTATGTCACTCAAGACATTGCCCGTGCAGCGCAAGCACTAGATACAATACAAGTACGATTTGACGCCCAACCCGATAAAGTATATAATGCTAAGATAATGGAAATTTCCAAAGGGACTACCCGCAATAACCTCTCTTATCTGCTGACCGCTCTACTTCCCAATAAAGAAGGGAAATTACTGGCAGGTATGTCTGGTAAAGCAAGCCTAAATGCCCCTTCCGTTTCAACTCTTTCCCAAGGAGCAGCCATCCCTCAAACAGCCCTTTGCCATCGCCCTACAGAAGGAGATTATTTATGGGTAGTAAATTCCAAAACCCAACAAGTAACTAAGAGAAAAGTAAAGAAAGGGGATCTATTGCCAAACGGTTATGTATCTATCACCGAAGGCTTGTATCCTGATGAAACTGTAGCAAACAGTGGGCTCCGCTTCCTATCGGATGGAATGAAAATAAGTGTAGAAAACGAATAATATCACAGAAATAAACAATCATGAAACTTGTAAAATATTTTCTACAGAAGAAAGCAGTCACTATCTTGCTGTTGGTATTGATATTGGCCGGTGGGCTGTTCTCCTATATCAAAATGGGAAAACTGGAAGACGCCCCCTTTACCATCAAACAAGCACTCGTACTGACTCCGTATCCCGGAGCATCCCCCTCCGAGGTACAATCTCAAGTAACAGATGTTCTGGAAGAATCCATCCAATCTCTTGGTGAACTTTATTATCTGAAAACAGAAAACCGAACAGGACTTTCAAAAATAACCGTTTATGTAAAAAAGGAAATCCGGGCAGACGAAATGCAACAACTTTGGGACAAATTACGCCGTAAAGTAAATGATGTACAAAGCAAACTTCCCGCCGGAGCAGGTCCATCTGTTGTTAACGATGATTTTGGAGATGTATTGGGAGTTTTCTATGGACTGACTGGAAAGAGCCATACCTATCGGGAACTGGAAGACGAAGCCAAGATTATCAAAAACGAACTATTGAAAATAAAAGATGTTGCTAAAATAGAAATCTACGGAATACAGACACCTACCATTGACGTATCTGTCAGCCCATCCGTCATGGCACAAAGCGGAATTACGACCTCGGATATAGCCCGCGCTTTCGAAGCACAAAACAAAGTGGTGGATGCCGGAGGTATTGATGCCGGACAAAATCGGCTGCGCATTGAATCCACTGGAAATTTTTATTCATTAGATGATATAAGAAACCTGACTATCGTATCACGCTCCGGTGAACATTTCCGCCTTGCCGACATTGCACAAATAGAAGAAAGTTATCAGACACCTGCCAGCAATCTGATGCGCATTGACGGTAATCCGGCCATAGGTATTGCCATCTCCACCGTCCCCACCGGAAATGTAGTGGATATGGCAGAAGCTGTGAAAAAACGCATTGACGAATTATCCCAATCCATGCCTGAAGGATATGAACTGACCTCTATCTACGATCAAGGATATGAATCAGCCGTTGCCAATCAAGGCTTTGTCTTGAATCTCATCATTTCCGTTTTAACTGTTATAGCCATTCTATTATTTTTCATCGGGTTCAAGAATGGCACGCTGATAGGTAGCGGACTGATTTTTTTCATCTTCGCCACTCTCATTGTCATGATGGCTTGCGGCATCGCACTCCAGCGAATGTCACTGGTCGCCATCATTATCGCCATGGGGATGTTGGTAGACAATGCCATTGTTGTGTCAGACTCCGCTTTAATCAATATGGAGCGTGGAATGCGGAAACGTGTAGCCATCATGCAGGCTTGCTCGACTACCGCCCTGCCCTTGTTGGCAGCAACCGTAATCGCTATTCTTACTTTCCTTCCTATCTATTATTCACCACATATCACAGGTGAACTGTTATCCTCATTAGTCGTGGTTATCGGAGTATCCCTGATGTTCAGCTGGGTGTTCGCACTGACACAGACACCTTTCTTTATACAGGAATTTGTCCGCCGCCCACGTCCCGAGGAACTGAAAGCGGCACTGTTCGACGGAAAATATTACAACCGTTTCCGCAATGCTTTACATTGGGTGCTCCGCCACCGGTCGGTCACCATCGGCTCACTGGCCATTATGCTGATACTCTCTGCCTAGAGTTTCAAATTTATTCCTAAAGTATTCGTACCCGCACTGGAAAAACAATACTTTACCGTAGATATGTGGCTGCCCGAAGGAACAAACATTAACGAAACAGACCGCATGGCAAGCAGTCTGGCAGACTATATACGCGGACACGAAGAAACAGAAATGGTTTCTACCTACATAGGTCGCACGCCACCCCGCTATTATTTATCCAATGTATCTTTCGGTCCTCAATCCAATTATGCACAAATACTGGTAAAATGCAAGACCTCCAAAGATTCAAAGGAATTACATGCGCTACTGCAAGACTCCATTCGCCAGAAATATCCCGAACCCCTGATAAAAGTGAACAAATTCGAGCTTAGCCCTTTGACAGAAGCCGTCATCGAAGCCCGTTTTCTAGGACCGGATCCTGCTGTACTAGATTCACTGGCAGGGAAAGCAATAGAAATCATGCGCCGCAATCCCAAAGTAGCGGACGCCCGCAACGAATGGGGCAACATGAGTTTAATGATCCGCCCTGTTTACGATCCGGTAAAAGCCGGAGCACTGGGTATCACCAAAGCACAAATGATGCAATCCGTCAAGTCTATCAGTGATGGAACTCCTGTAGGAATTTATCGGGATAATGAAAAGAAAGTACCTGTATTACTAAAATCGGAAGGGGTTCATATTACAGACGAGCGATCTTTAGGGGATTTCTCTGTTTGGAACGGGGAGCATTCGGCACCTCTGTCACAAGTAACGGAAAAAATTGAAACCACTTGGGAATTTCCGCAAATACGTACTTATAACCGTCAGTTATCCATGGCAGCCATGTGTGGAGTAAAACCGGGACACACCATGGCGGAAGTACACGGAGAAATACGAAAAGAGATAGAAGAAATAGAATTGCCCGAAGGATATACCTTCTTCTGGGATGCCCAATACAAAGACCAAGGCGAAGCGATGCAGGCCATTGCCAAGTTCTTTCCTTTGGCTTTTCTGATGCTCATTGTAATTCTTGTAGCATTATTCAGTAACTTCAGACAACCGGTCATTATCCTGTGTATCCTTCCCCTTTCCCTTATCGGGGTTGCCATAGGTATGCTGCTCACCGGATTCGATTTCGGCTTCTTCCCCATCGCCGGATGGCTGGGATTATTAGGTATGATTATTAAAAATGTGATTGTGTTACTGGATGAAATAAATATACAGCGCCGAAATGGAATCGCACCTTATACCGCCATCATAGAAGCTACAGTGTCAAGAACAAGACCTGTACTTATGGCAGCGACCACTACTATTTTAGGAATGGTTCCGTTATTGTTCGATATAGCATTCGGCGGTATGGCAGCCACTATTATTTTCGGACTGACGTTTGCCACATTGCTAACGTTATTCGTAACCCCGGCATTATATGCCATGTTTTATAAAATTAAGAGTAATTCTAAATATGCATCCTATGAAAAGAATTAATATACTGTTTATCTTTATTTTTAGTGTTCCGTCCGCTACTTTCTCCCAACAAAGTGATTTATTGGAAAAGTACAGGTCGATGGCTGTGGAATACAACCACGACCTGAAGGCGGCGGATAAACACATCTCTGCAAGTATCGAACTGGAAAAAGCCGCCCGAAAAGATTTGCGTCCCAAACTTTCGGGTGACGCCAACTTTCAATATACCGGCAACCCCATCCAGCTCACTCTGGACTTGCCCAGTATGCAAAACCCACTGACGTTCGAAGGCAAGGACATGAAATATGGTGCCTCACTTACCCTATTACAGCCGGTCTATACAGGCGGGCGTCTGCTGGAAACCATCCGGATGGCAAAACATCAACATAGTCTGGCAGCACATCAGGCGGAATACTTTCGTTCCGCCCTGTGCTACCAAACCGATATGCAATACTGGAATACCGTAGCCCGTGCCGAACTTCTGCAAGTTGCTACCGACTATCGAAACTCTATCGCCTCACTCACCAAAACTATCCGTGAGCGAGTCGAAGCAGGACTAGTTGACCCGCAAGACTTGCTTATGGCAGAAGTAAAACTAAATGAAGCCGAATACCAATTGCTCCAAGCAAAAAGCAGTTTGGAAACAGGAAGAATGGCACTTAATTCACTGATTGGCACGGCACTTCATGAAATAACGGAAGTGGAAGATACCATTCCTTCCATCGTAATGAATGAGCAGTTATGGAAGCAAGACGGTTCTAACCGACCGGAACTAAAAATAGCATACGACCAAATAGGCATAGCCGAAAGCTCAAAGAAACTGACTGACTCAAAATATAAACCGCAACTGTATGTCGGCATAGAAGGAAGTTACTCTTCACCAGGATATAACTTTAAATCCGACCTTGATCCCAACTATGCCGTTTATGCTAAGTTATCTGTACCTATTTTTGAATGGGGGAAACGACGCAACGAAAAACGGGCAGCCTCTTTCCAGATCGGTGCCGCGACTGATAATCTGCACCAAGTAAGTGACCATGTAAATCTGGAAGTGCAGACAGCCCGTGTATCCTTGTCTCAAGCAATGGAACAAGTACAATTAACTAGAAACTCATTGGAAAAAGCCCGCAAAAACGAACAAATGGCATTGGAAAGATATACAGAGGGGAAAGTATCAATAGTGGAAATGATAGAGGCACAAAACTATCGGCAGATTTCACAAACCAACTATGTACAAGCCAAAGTTTCTGCACAAGGACACTATTCCGCATTGCTGAAAGCTTTAAACAAATATTAGATAAAACCAACCATCATGAAAAGCATATTCTTCCATTCACCAAGGAACGGAATTTATCCGTACCTATAGTGAATGGAAAATATTAATTTAACACCTCTCCAGTCTATGATTATTCTGTAAAATATTGTAGCTTTGTTCACATGAAATGGAATGTTACATTATATGGTCTTTTATTCTCCGGACTAGGAGCATTTTCCTATCTTCTTCTAGCCAATTATTCCGATTTGTCACCCCATGTGGCAGATATGCTATTTTCCAAAGGTGCTTTTATCTTCTTCATCACAGCCTTCAATATTCTTGGCTGCTCAACGTTGCGGCTCAGTTCCTGGCTAAACAGTCAATATGCATTGAATATCCGCAAACGTTGGAAAATTATTACCATTTATATAGCCGTAACTCTCCTGTTCTTTCTTTTGAATTATAGTTTATTGATTGTCGGAAAACTTCTGGTAGGTTCCTACAACATATTTATTTTCCCCAATGGCGGCTGGCGCATCCTCTTTCTGGTATGGTTGGTGGAGTTAGTTATTGTAGGACTACTTTTATCTAACCGTTCTATTCAGAACACATTAAAACTGCAACAAGAAGCTGCCGAACTTCAAAAAGAAAATAACACAGCCCGTTACACCGCCCTGCAAAACCAACTCAATCCACACTTTCTGTTCAACAGTCTCAACACACTGATTGCAGAAATAGAATACAATCCCGCCAATGCAGTCCACTTCACTAAGCATCTGTCCAGCGTTTACCGCTATGTCCTTCAAAGTCAAGATAAAGTCTTGGTACCTTTAAGCGAAGAATTGGAATTTATGAAATCCTACCTCTTTCTTCACGAAGTCCGATTAGGAAATTGCATCAGTTACAAATGTCATCTTCCCGAAGACTATCCTGAAGCCATGCTCCCGCCACTAACTTTGCAACTGCTGGTAGAAAATGTCATCAAGCATAATTCCATCACCTCAAACAAGCCTATGCAAATTAATATAGAAATTGAAAATTATTACCTGACAGTAAGTAACCCTATCCAACCTAAAAAGAGTAATGACACCTCTTCGGGAGTAGGATTGAATAATCTTTCCAACCGTTGCAAACTACTGCTCGGCGAAGGAATTATTGTCACTAAAGCAAACAATTTGTTTACCGTAAAAGTACCTTTAGCATATGAATAAACTAAACGCAATCATTATAGAAGATGAAGTGCCAGCAGCACGTTTGTTACATTCCATGATTACCCGTCTGCGCCCGCAATGGACACTGACCATTATACCGGGCAGTGTGGACGAAGCTGTGGCTTGGTTTAAAGATAATCCACAACCCGACCTGATCTTCCTCGATATCCAATTGGCAGATGGAAACGCATTCGATTTCCTTTCGGCCGTGCATCCTTCCTCTATAATTATTTTTACAACTGCCTACGACCAATATGCCATCCGCGCATTTACAGTAAATAGCATAGATTATATACTGAAACCCATCGACGAAACACGTCTGCTCGATGCCATCATCAAATACGAAACTTTACAAAACAAAGGAATCTCCCGCCCCCAAGAATATCTGGATACATTGCTGGATACCCTGCAACATAAAGAAAGACGTTACCGTACACGCTTCCTTATTTATGGAGCCGACCGTTTCTGGTCTCTTCAAGTAACGGACATAGCCTATTTCTATTCTGAAAATAAAATAACTTTTGCCGTCACCCAAAAAGGACAAGAACACATAATCGACCTGTCTCTGAATAAATTAATGGAACAGTTGGACCCAGAACAGTTCTTTCGCGCCAACCGTCAGATTATTATCAGCATTGCTTCCATAGACCATGCCGAACCTTATTTTAATGGCAAGATAGTAGTCAGTGTCCTTCCTCCTTACAAAGCCCAAATCACCATCAGTGAAGAAAAACTTTCTTCATTCAAGCTTTGGCTTAATTATTAAGAAATGAAAAAGGAAGATTAAGCACTTACTAATCGGTAAACATGATAGCCTCAATGCATATACCTTGTTTATTGATAACACACTCTATAGTCGCTGCCGGAAGCCGGAACTCCAAGATATGCGCATCGGGCAAATAGGGACATATATATCTTTGTGAATCAGGATGAAATGTTCTGATACACAATTCCGAAAATCCAATAAAGCCCCTTACTTTAAAATAATTAAAGCAAGATTGCGAAAACGGCAAAAAAGGAGGTCTATTTTCTTTCATTAGTCTTTGCAATAGATTTATGTTACTCATGTCAAAAACATGAACTTATCATAAACAAGCGTGTGTCCGAAAGGTTTATCAAAAGTTCCATTTCTTCCGCCGCAATATAAAAAAGCAGTCCGGCACAGATATTCATCCATATGCCGGACTGCTTTTACACCATATTATCCTTCTTACTTATTTCTAAGTTTTTTACACAAATCTGCTTTATCCGACAAACAAGGAGGATCGAAAAAATATTCATTCCACCAAGTAACGTTTCCGCCCGATAATATAAACAGTTATTCTACCGGCGGCACCTCCAGAATACTACCATAACGATGATATTCAAATGAAATACTTTGCTCCTTGATGTAATGAATCAATTCCACACGTCCGTCTTTCACCGGTTTAGCTGTAGCAATATACTTATCAATACGTGCAGCTTCCTCGTACATTTCCATCGGAATATCAGCCCCACAAGTGCGGATACGTTCATAATTCTTCATTGATTTCAGGAATCCGGCCAACGCTTCTTCTTTTAAAGGACATCCCAAAGAAGCCAATGCAGCGGTACGGTCATCACCAGGTTCAAAACTAATACTCAATGGAGTATGACAAATTCTGGCAGCCAAAGCAATCATCTTTGCATCTTCATTGTTATCTCCCGGGAAAAGACGCAAAACCATATTCTTTAAAGGCAGATAGCGGAATGCATTTTGCTCGCCATACAGATTATTGACATCACGAGCATGCGCAAATTCCTGCTCGTATGCCTTCACATAACTTTGTGTATAGTCGGTGGTACTGCCTGGCTTATCTGCAATATTTACAAAACAAGCACAATAGTTAGGACCACCCGCCTTCACACCTCCACCAAAAGCCGACAATTTCATTCCACCGAACGGCTGACGATTTACAATGGCCCCCGTTATACCACGATTGATGTAAAGGTTACCTGCCATAATTGAATCTTTCCACAATTTCTGTTCGCCTTCATCCAGACTCTGTAAGCCCGAAGTCAAACCATATTCCAAACTGTTTACCAAATCAATGCCTTGCTGCAAATTCTCAATGCAAACCACGCTCAGCATCGGACCGAACAATTCCGTTCTGAATGAATAGTTGCCGGGACGTACCCCCCACTTCACTGTAGGAGCCAATACATATTTATGCTTATCAAGAAAACGAGGTGGAACCAGCCAAGACTCCCCTTTTTCCAGTTCCAGAGCTTTCAATAATTTATCATTCTTATTGGTAATCATCGGACCTACCACATTCCCAGGATTCCATACACTACCCACCTTCATACTAGTTGCGGCATCTTTCAACTTATCTTGAAAGTTCTTGTCCTCATAGACCGAGCGTTCTACCAGCAATAAAGAACATGCGGAACATTTTTGACCGGCATTACCAAAAGCAGAAGCCACAATATTCATAATAGCATGGTCACGGTCACCGGAAGCTGTCAAGATAATTGCATTCTTACCACCGGTTTCTGCCGACAATGGAGTAGCCGGATTACTGCGTGCAATATTTTGGGCAGTGTCTGTCCCTCCTGTCAGAATAATATGTTTGACAGCCGGAGCAGTAGTCAATACCTTTAATGCCTCACGGTCTGTAATGATAACCTGCAAAGCCTCTTTAGGCACACCTGCATCCCAAAATGCCTTGGCAAACAACCATGCCACAGGAGCGGCAACAGTAGCCGGTTTCAGAATCACAGTATTTCCTCCTGCCAGTCCTGCCACAATACCACCAATAGGTATGGCACACGGAAAGTTCCACGGAGAAATAACCAAAATAGTCCCTTTAGGAGCAATATCCACATCCGGCAATTCTGCAAACTGCTTCATGCTAGTGGTATAAAAACGAGCATAATCGATCCCCTCCGATACCTCCACATCGCCTTCCACCACTGTCTTCCCTGTCACAGCACACATACAACCTATCAAATCACCACGCATCTCACCCAGTCTGTTGGCAGCTTCATACATTATTTTATGCCGTTCCTGCAATGTGGTCTTTCTCCATCCGGCAGGATCTTTTTCGGCTATTTCCAAAATTTTCATCACCTGTCCGGCATCAGCTTGTGACATTTCACATACACAAACTTCATCATCCTGACAACGGTCCATATATTTATGACGCTTCTCACAAACCACCGTTTCAGCTCCTATCTGCAAAGGAATGATTTCAGGTGAATCCGCCGGTGACTTCTTCCACTTCGCAAAAATATTCCGAACCCACTCCTGGTTCTGAGCCAAATCAAAATCAGTATCAGGTTCATTCTTCATTACATCAGCTGGTGGAACGGGAGTATAACGATGCAAGCGGTTTTGTGTACGGGTAGGAATATGCGTAATAACATCTTTCATCTTATAAGCTTCCTCAAACTGGTTCTGCAAGAAGCGCCAAGTATCCGTACCCGGCTTCAAATTGAACGAATGGGTCAGAAAGTTGTCCGGAGCCGTATTTTCATCCATACGACGGACCAAGTAAGATACTGCATTCAGGAAATGCTCATCTTTTACCACCGGTGCATATAAAATCACATGATTTCCCAATTGGGATTGGGCACGCCATACATGATCAGCCATACCTTCCAACATCTCAAAAGTCATGTACTCCGCGCTTCCCAGCTTCCGGCTCAACAGATAGGCGTATGCAATAGTGAACAAATTATGAGAAGCGACCCCCACATGCAAGGCTTTTGCATTCTCCGGTAACAAAGCCCGTTCCAGAATATGCAAATAATTGGCATCGACTTCTGTTTTCGATGTCCTCACTGGATTAGGCCAGCCACGAAGAGAAGAGATAACCGTTTCCATTTCCAGATTACAACCTTTTACCAACCGCATTTTCAATGGCGCACCGCCATCAGCCATACGCGCTTTGGCAAAGTCCAACAATTCAGTCTGAAATTCATACGCATCGGGCAGATAAGCCTGTACAACAATACCTGCCGAATAGTTTTTAAATTCCGGTCTGCTCAACACTTCTTTAAACAAGCGCAATGTAAAATGAGCATCTTTATACTCCTCCATATCCAAATTGACAAACTTGGAACGTTTTACACCATTCTCATCTACGTAAGGAAAATCAATCGCTTTCTGATATAGCGCACACATACGTTTCACCAGTTCCGGAAAACTTTCTTCATAATTCAGCGCATGGGTCTGTGCGTAGATACCCGATATTTTCACGGAGATATAATTGATATCGGGAGCCTCCAAAGCTTCTAAATAATGGAAATAACGATGGTCTGCTTCTCCGTTTCCTAATACGACCTCACCCAGCAAATTTACATTCTGACCAATCTTTTGCTTAAAACGGGCAGCCAAATGGGCTGTTAATTTAGGACGCGCCTCATCCAGAATCACTTTAGAAGTATCCATACGAAGGCGCTTCTTTATGATTGGTATGGCAATAAAATCAAAATGGTGGCCAAAAGCCTGGTACATTTTAAAAAGGAAAGCATCACGCTTATTCAAGAACTCAGGTACACCATAACGGTCTA
>OCAT01000746.1_pt1 | contig 24364 bp, 24 predicted proteins | sample 1538311 | NCBI WGS metagenome assembly OCAT01 (sample SAMEA2580287, study PRJEB22360) | human gut metagenome | biome: human gut; feature: human-associated habitat; material: faeces | place: Denmark | collected 2008/2010
TTTGTAAAGGTCGTGGCGTAGTTTTGTGCATTTTTTCAAATTTGCTCATTTATAGCTATATATATCATTTCAACAATACTGTCTGCATCAATGTCAGATGTAATAATTTTTTCATTAAAAACTGATGAAAAATCCTTTTCTCTCCACCATCTACGCATATCTTCTTCACCAAATTCCTGTTTTTTATCTCGTGTATTATGCCGCCTGACCGTCTCTTCAAATGGTATATCAAATAGTACGCATATATATCCATTCCATACAATTCATTTGCCGTTTTGAACAAAGGACTATACCACTCATCATACATGATGCCCTCTAAAATAACCACATCACAATGCTCATACCCATATTTCATAAGTTCTATCATAAGTGGTAATGCCTTAGTATCAACGTCATCTTTAACCCACAAGATATTTCTCCTAATCTCATCTTGTGAAATCATCATTGTATTGTATCCAAATTTCTTTTGTAACGCTCTAGCTACTGTTGTTTTTCCACTTCCAGAGTTACCTCTTAATATAATTATCTTTTTCATAATTTCTCCTTTTTCATTTGCCTAAAATTTTGTTTATCATATTCTGTTTGCCATTCGTGTATGCAACCCTGTCATCTGCATACTTACTTTCAAGTTCTTCCTTTAATTTTTCATACTGCAATGCCACATTCTCATTGGCATTAAGATAATCCCTGAAATGAATATAATTCTTTCACTCAGTTCCGTTCCATTTTACAATATGAATATGATGTGTTCTGATATCCGCCTCCATATCACCCATTACATAGAGCAATTGACATTCTACATCTGAACCTCGATAAAATATTCCTCTTGTTACTTCTGATTTATCCATTCTGGCCATCCCTTATAAATGGTTCCTTGATTTCTTTACTTAACAACCGACTATATGATTCTACCTTACGAAATGTGTTTCCTAACATTTCCCGATTCCTGTATTCTCTAATAGCTTCCATATCAAACTCCGCATAAAAAATCCCCTCAGTTTTATCATCAGCCAGCAAAACTGTGTTATCAACACATTTTCCGTTTCTATCCCAGCAAATTGGACTATATGCGCAGGAACATCCAGCATTATCTCCATTCGGATTTGCCATAGCGACTGCAACCATATTTTCATAAGCTCTTGTCGAAAGTGCCCTGATTCTTGGTTGCATAGAACCGCAATCATTTGGGACAAGAATAACCTCAGCTCCTTTTAACATCAGTATTCTTGCACTTTCTGGGAACTCTCTGTCATAACAAATCATAATGCCTAATTTTATTCCTTCAAAGTCACATACCTTAAACTCTTTCCCCGATTCAACATTTCTTTCATCTGCAAAATCACATGTATGCACCTTAGAATATTTCATCAAAATATCACCCGATTTATTGATAACAAATGCTGAGTTCTGCGGTTGCTTATTACCTTTCGTAAATGAAGTTAGTACTACTCCAATTTTATATTTTTTTGCATACTTACATATTTTTGCAATTCTTATATCATCATCGGAAATACTTTTTTCATATGACATAGGTAAATCATATCCTGTAATAAAGCATTCCGGCAATAAAAGAATATCTGCATGGTTTTCCGAAGCCTCTTCCATTGCCATAATGATAGTTTCAATATTCTTATCTATTTGTGCATTAATGGCACGTTTTTGTAGTATGGCAACCTTGAACATTCACTTTCCCTCCTATAGATAATTCAAAATGTCAGATAGGTTATTAACTTCAATATCGGCTTTTTCACTCTCTTCCATTACAGTCCACAAACTTCCAAATCCCTGTTTTATCCATATCGTTTTCATTCCTAACTGTTTTGCTGGTACAATATCATTATCAATGCGGTCACCAATCATTACAGCATTTTCCGGCTTACAGCCACTTCTTTCCAAAGCAATTTCAAATATACGTCTGTCCGGTTTTGAAACACCTTCTTCTGCTGATGCAATGACTAAATCAATATATTTTCGCACTCCGAGATTTTCTAATCTTTCAGAAGTTCCTAATGGTTGGTTTGCGATTATACCAATTTCATAATTTCTGCTTAACCTTTTCAGGCAATCTTCAGAATCTGTATACAGCTTTTCATATTGTGATTCCCATTTAGGTAGTTCTATCCCCAATTGTTTTGCTATCTCTAAATCACCTTTTTTATTTCTCCTGTATAATGATATCGCATGTTCATAAATTTGTTGCGAAGTTAGACTAGATAATTCAGCAATTTTTTTCATCCTATCTTCATAAACTCTACTTTCATCAACCAGCGTCGAACCAACATCAAAAAATAACCATTTTATTTCATCCTTCTTAGGCAAAAATCCTCTTTGTCTCGCTTCTTCTAGCAGTCTTGGTTGAATTTCCGGATATGTCCAATTAAGCGGTAGTTCATTCATAATTGCTATTTTCTCTATCTCACTATGTAAATCTTTTTCAAACGTATGTATCTCCGCGAAAAATAACTTTCCAAAGGTTTCTTTCCCATCAAAGTTGTCTGGCGCCGTCACAGAATAAATACATATCGGATTTATCTCAAAATTAATGGCTCCTGTTTCCTCATACAATTCTCTCTTTGCTGTTTCAAGAATATCCTCACCTTGTTCTCTATGTCCTCCCGGCACTTCCCATGTACTTCTTTCTCTATGCTTACAGAATACCCATTTTCCATTATGTTTTGCAATAATAACTGCAAACTTTAGCATTGAATCATCAATGCTATCATAAAAATTCACTTTCGTCATATAATGCTCCTTATTAAATTTCTTCTATTTATCATTTATTGTTCCCACAAATAGAGCCAAACCAGAGCCATTTGATAAAACAAATGCCGGAAGCCCGCATAAATACAGGCTTTCGGCATTTTAATCTGTTATTCAAATTCGCAAAGTCTGGTTTGATTTTGATTATTTCAGCGCAGTTATCTATACCGTTTTGTATTGATAACTCATACTTTTTCCACACGTTATTCTTCGTTTCACATATTTTTAGTACCAATCCAGTACCATTGCATTTTTTCATTATTGTGTGTAGTTCTGGTGGCTTGCAGGTCTGCTTTCTATTCAGGAAATAATCTTATGATGGTTTGCAAGTCCACCTATTAGAATTATAGGCTCCGAATGATGTTTCTGCAACTACAAGTTTTGTGGTACTAATGGGTAGTACCATCATTCTCCATATCATTCATCAATTTATCAAAGTCACTTTCATATAGTGAATCCTGTATAACTCTGTATTTCTCAAACTCACTTTCCGCAAATTCCTTTGCAATAGCTGCAGTAACTTTTCCTTTATCCTGAAGTACTTCTGCATCATTAAATCTAAGAAATGCGTCAAGCTTTGTTTTCCAATCTTCCATAGTCATAGGAATATGTCTTCGTGCCTGTCTTGTTGCATAATCAAGATACATTGTCACAATCTCATTTAATTCTGCAAGTTCTTCTTTTTCCAAGTAGTTTTTGGCAATTGACACATCTGTTTTTACTATTTTACCATCAGGCGCATTTTTCCATGATTTAAGTCCCATATGTTCCTTATTATGATCAGCTCTTGCCACTATCACTTCTGCCGCTGTATTACCATGAACTGCATAATGCATCTTATTCTGAACTGTTGCATAAAACTCTCTTGTCACCTGTGAATTCTTATCATAATCAACTGCTGTTGCATATATGTCTGTAATTTTCTGGTAAAATCTTCTCTCACTTGCTCTGATTTCCTGAATCTCAGCAATAAGATGCTCAAAATAGTCTTCGTCGAAAATCTGTCCATTAATCAATCTGCTTTTATCAAGAACATAACCCTGCTTTGTAAATGTATCTAACACTTTGGTTGCCCATGTCCTGAACTGTGTTGCTCGTTCTGAATTAATTCGATACCCCACAGCAATAATAGCTGCTAACGAATAGAACTTATAATTGTATGTTTTTCCATCATCCGCAGTTTGTGCAAATTTTGCACAAACTGAATTTTCATCTAATTCACCCTCTTTAAAAATGTTACTCAGATGTTTTGTAACCACACTTCTATCTACATCAAAAAGCTGTGAAATTGCCTTCTGCGTAAGCCATACATCGCCATTCTGAACCCTGACCTCTATTCCGTCTTCTCCTGCATCTCGTGTGAAAACTAGAAAATCCACAGTGCTATTTCTTATCTGTAATTCTTTGCTCATAAAAGAAGTCCTTTCTCTAGATTCTATCAATACATCTCTACAAAACATTTCCCCCTGTTTCTTTCAAATATTAAGAAGGGAATTTCTGCTTTTGCCAACATACTATTATTAACTGGAACATATTCATAATTTTCAATATCGGGTATACACTTTATAGCTTTCTTTTTATCTATACCATATAGATTATTTTCACTACTGTTCCATAAGGCCTTAATCTTCAAAACAACACATTTTGTTTGAATAGTCACCTTATATTTTTCAAGTCTGCCTTTTTCTATCTCCTTTGATTTGTCGCCATAAGAAATAGTAATATGTCTGGAATTGGATTTTATAATGCGAACATCTCTATTCCTTACTGCCTCTTTAGGGAATCCCAAATCTTCAAAAAAGCTATCATGGTCTGTAATGTATTCTGGGAGTTCCATTTTGACTGCATAACAACTATTTATAACATTCTGTATGCCCCTATCATCAGCCCTAAACACATAAATATTCCATCCCGTGCTATCGCCATCATCATCTAATATTGGAATAGAACCATAAGGATTAAACATATGTAAATTAGACAAATCATCTTTTGTTGGCTTTTTAAATTTGACTATTTCAAATGTTATGCTCATGAATGTTCTCCTTTTTATATATTTTTCAAAATAGTACTACATTTAGAATATTCTTTCTTAATATTCATTCAACTTCTTCCGAAAATGCATTATAGTATTCAAAAAAAATAACGCATAATTCTTTATATAATTCTGTTAAGTCTTCTGTGGGTTTATGTACATGTTCTCTTCTATCAATTTCTTTCTTTACTTCTTTTAACTTTGCATGAACCCTTCCTAAATTATATATTAATTGATGTCGTTGCAAATACAATTTCATTTCATAAAACATATATTTTCCTAATGCCGTTTTATAATATATTTCTCCACTCGTATGTCGCCCCAAATGCTTCTCATATTCATATGTACATGGATCAATAAATCCCTTGTTTCCAACAACAGCAACAGTACTACTATCACTCGGCCACTTATTTGATTTTGATATATTGCAAAATGGACACGCATATAATAAATTATCATACTGAAATTTTAATTCAGGGAATTTTTCCTTAGGAGCAAAATGTTCAACATGATACACTTTACTCCCGCCACCATATTTATCTAAATCGTCACAATATGCACATCTATGCTCAAAATCATTAATCAAACGTTTTTTATTCTCTCTGTTTGTTCTCCACATTATTCCTGTATATGATCTTTGCGGATTCTTTTGTTTTACATTCATTTCAATCCTCTTTCAGTAACAAGTCTATTTTATCAATTAATTCATCTAACTTATTAGATTTCAAATCATTCTTAACCTCATCAGAAATTGCTGCATGTCCATCAATACTTTTCTCTAATTTACTATCTAATTCCAAAATCCGTTTGTCTATCGCAGCTGACTGACCTTTCTGTGGCAATAAACTTTCAATTTCTTTTTTCCATAATTCTAGTTGTTTATGATATTTCACAACCTGTTGTATTAACTTATAGTGTAATTCAACTCTCTCATGCGGTTCTGACAAATATCTTTCAAAATCAAAGATCTGATATACATCAAATACTTCTTGCTCATATAATTCATCTTCATAAGAAGTTAAAATAAACAGCGGAAACTCCATAAATCTTTCCTGTATATAACGGGCAAGTTGAACACCGGTATAAGGCACTGTTGCATACGATGCAAGGTTATAATCAATCAGCAAAGCATCTATTTTTTCATCTATAATATATTCTGCGATATCATTCATATCAGCAGACAACGGAATTTCGAGCACTTCAAATCTGACATTTGAATACCTATCAGCCTTTTGTTTTGATGCATCTTTCATGCCATATAAAAGATATGCCATAATTTGTGTGACTTTACTTCCATCGTCATCAATAATACCAACTTTTATTACTTCCATCAAAATTTTTCCTCCTACAACGGAATTCTTATTTCTAAACCAAAGCCATTTTGAATCTGTGTTAATTTATAATCTCCATTATATTCTCTCACAGTAGATGCAATAATATACATTCCCAATCCTGTTCCTATAACATTGCCGAACTGATCATACTTACTCGTTGAACCAAGTGTGAAAATTTCATATGGATTCTTAAATTTATTATCTAATCCATCTCCGTTATCCAAATAATTTACGACTAAATTCTCATTGGTTTTTAACTCAATTCTTATTTTTCTATTCTTTGTAGACGATTTTGAAAAAGCTTCTATTGAATTAATAATTAAATTATAAAATATGCTCTCAAAGTCCGATTCAAAAATTCTTCTTTCCGCATTTTGCTCATCTTTGATTAACTCTACCTGTACCTTTTTTTGTACAAGAATTGGCTGTAAAACATTTACTATCTTCTCAATCGTATCATAAATGTTTTTCTTTAATCGCTTACGCTTATCCTTCTTGCTTTGATTTGTAACTACTGTTATCCAGGATTTTAAAAATTGATCATTCTTGTACAAGTCATTTAAATTTCTCTCAATAAGCATTTTATTATTATTTTCGATAGCCATGCGCATAGGCTCTACCCTATTAACAAGCAATGCGTTAATACTTTTTAAATCATGTACTATTGAAGTTGTGATCAATCCATTTGTTGCTAATGCTCTTAGCAATTTTAACTCAGTAATTAATTCCTCTCTTTCTTCTTCAAAATATTGAACGGTTTTCGCCAAACTTTCCATTTTTTCCTTTTGAGCTTTATAATTTTTATCTTTTTTCCCACTCAAAACACTTTTTGCAATTTGACTACCTTCTTGTTTTGTTTTTTCTTTATGATTTACCCTATCATCATATATTTTAAAACTCCTTGCAATATATGCTCTATCCTTCTCAAGAATGGAAATAATTCTTATGAGAGCATCCTTTAATAACTTAAAGCTTTCATTTTCGATTATTCCTTCTCTACTTGATTTATCCAGGATTGAAGCATTATTTATACGCGAAATAAATACTGTACCCTGACCTTGAGCATTACGAACAGTCCATGCTTCCGTCTTACTTGATACAGCAACTGGATTTGCATTATTTCTAGCTTCTAAACCTAGCCAATCAAATGAATCCGACCCATTCTCACCATATGGTCTAACCCAAAAATTATCACGATATATTTTTATTCCGCCATGTTCTTCCAGCCATTCATTTCGTGTTTTCCCTATTTCTTTATAAAAAAACACTTCTTTTTTCTGATTCTGTAATTTCATAAAGATATACTCAAATGTAAAGCTGCCTATCTGCTTAATTCTTTCTATATATTCAGAATCACTTGTATTGAACAATTGACTTATAGAATATGTAAATTCTAAACATTTCACTTTAAAATCTTCTTTTCTATATGGATACCTCATAAACCTTTCTTCACGAAAAACATTTTCTGGAATCTTATCAACATCAAATTCATTCCTATAAAGATTAATCATAAAATTCTCTCCGTCAAAAACTGATTTAATTTTATAATCAAACTCATCTGAAAAATTGTTTTCTATTAATTCATATCCAGAATCTATACTTTTTTGTTGACAAATATAAAACTCATCTTGCTCTTTGGGAGGAATAAGAAATTCCATTGACTTTTTAATCCTCTCTATTTGATTATTAGTCCATTCATCACGCAAATTACTAATTTTTATTATTGTTCCGGTAGAAAAGTCAATTTTTTTCTCTATCCTATGCTCTAATTGTATTATTTTGTTTTTGACAGTATCCGGTATAAGCTCATATAAAGATAAACTAACATATTCAAATTCTGCCTCAATATCCTCAAGTAGATTCCCCTCTTCTTCAAAGCTATTCCAATTTGTTTTCCATCGAATAGTTGCATGCTCCTCTTGGCTTTTTGTAAACAATTCACACACTCCACCTAATCTATCCAATGCAAATCGCCCGATACCCTTTTCTCCTGATTTTATACGTTTTTTCTTGGAAATATATTCTTTTTTCTTATTATCAGTACCAATCATCATCCAATTGTCTTCGATAATTTTCTTTGTCATTCCTGAGCCATCATCAATCAAAAGAATACTATCATTTTCAACATCAAAAAGTATGTAACACATTGTTGCATCCGCATCATATGTATTCTTTATTAATTCTATCAAAGCACTTTCGACTTTAGAAACACTTTCTCTTCCCAATAAAATTGTAGCTCGTGATGAAATTTTGTATTTCATTTTTTCCATAATAAATTCCTCCGGAACTAAAACATATAATTTTCAACATCCTTCGATGTTATTCTCACCGATTTACCACTTATAGGTATACCAACTTTAAAAACATACTCTTTAAATTCGCCACTTCTAAGTATTCTCATTGCATCTATCAATTCATATTCATTATTATCTTCCTTTTCCACGATATACATTCCCGCATATGGTATACATTCCTGTTCTAATTCATATACGTCTACATCATTTGTCACAACTGTTGAAATCAGAAGTTTTTTGCTATTCAAACCACTCAATGCTTGTGATCGACCATACTCATACCATTTTGCACTATTATCACTTTGTCTTTTGCTTAAATCATCTCGGAACTCATTAAGATATGCCGCAGCCTCTGGATATAATCGTTCAAACTCACCCTCTCCAAAACGTACTAGCCCATTTTCGTCGTATGTGTACGGAAAAATGATTTTTTCGTGCTTACCATATCTTAATGTTCGAGGTGTTTCGGTACTTCGAATCACTGCTCTTTCAATAGTATGGTTACCACAAACATATCCTTTTTCCACTTCGATATATGTCCCATCTTGCAACACATATGCTTTATTCAGCAGTGTTGCCACAACATGTGACACCTTGAAGTAATCCCCAAATCGATGTTGTCCCACTTCGTTCTCATCTGCAAAAAACCACTTTTCATCTAGTTGAGCAATAGGTATATCTATCGCATTTTCCATACTCATATCCTGATAATGTAAGAACTCCTGCTGACGTTGTTTGTCTAATATCATTATGGATGATTTAACTAATGCTTTATCAAATATTTTAACTTGTTTGTAATCCTTTATTTGGGCAATATACGGACTCATAAAAATCCTCAGATTATGTCCAAATACAGTCTTATAAATACTACTTGGAATAAGATAAGACATTTTCCCGTTATCTGCTAATGAATTAATACCTTTCTCTATAAATGCATAGCAATAATCAAATTTTCCTTTGACGCATGTAGAGAAATTACTCTTTACAAATAGCTGTTCCTCCTCTTTCAATTCACTGTATGTAATATAAGGAGGATTTCCAACAATATATTGAAATTTAATAGTAGTATTCCACTTCAAATAATCTGCATTTATCACTTTCCAATCAACTTTGTCAATATCGTTACGTTTTAATACTTCATCTAAATTATCAATACACTTTTTATACTGTTCTTCATCAATCTCGATTCCATATATGTCTTTTGCTAACCCATTCTTTATTCTTGTTCTAGACAAACCATTTTCCTTACAATCATCAATATACCTTTGAACTACCGCAACCAGGATGTTGCCATCACCACAGGAATTCTCTAGTATTTTTTTCCCATATAAATTATGGGTATAACCCACACTATCTAGTAATTCTCTTACATAATTTTCAGGCGTAAATACCTGGCATTTCTTGTTCATAGTTTTCTCTTCACTTTCTCTATTCTTCCTTACTCAATATTCATATCTGATTGAGTGGTATTTCTGCCTTAATGACAGAGCTTAAATTATCGTAATTATCAAATAGTTCTTTACTAGCATCGGTAGCGTCATATGTATAATCACCGACAATTTTACGCCACCTCTTTATACCTCATAAATACATACTCATAAATTTTTTGTCTGTATACAAATATTGCATTATCAGAATAACTCTCTGGTAATTCTTCCCAGAGAATTGCTCCTATATATGTTTCTACATCATCCCTTGTTTCCTGTTTCTCAGCCCAATGGTCAAGTTCAGATATCTTTTCTTTTATCTTTTCCAGCAAGTCTACCGCAACTTTCTTTATTTTATTGATATCTTCTTTTGAAAGATTTTCATTGAAAAGCATATCATACAATGACAGTTCCTCGTCACTTGTAAAGCCCTCTCTGACATAACGCTTTTCTTCCTGATTCATGGAATTAGCCAGATTCATCAAATCCATAAATGTCTTTTCAATGTTTGCTCTGTCCTGCTCATTATTATATTCATCAATGATTGTCTGATATCTTTCATAATAATCCACACGACTCGGATTTTCTTTGAGCATGCTGTCTAATCTTGTTTGAATCAGTTCATCCAAATCTGTAATGAGCAGATTCTTTTTCTTTGTCTTTGCAAACTCTCTTCGAAGCAAATCAAAATCTATTCTACTGATATCAAAACGCTTGGCTATGTCACTATTATTAGATTCCTGTTCTATCATTATATATTCACCCAGAATTCCATTAATCTGAACCATCAAATCGACATTGTCAACATGCTTCCTCTTTTTCTTTAGTTCATCAGATATTGCTATAATCGCATCTTTTTTATTTCTATCCTCTTCCGATATATCATCTCTGTCCAGATACTTCATCATACGATTTATTTCATTTGCATATGTCATAAACTGTTTGCGTGATTCTCGGCTATCAGAAACAGCATTTGCTGCTGTCTGTAATAATGCTAATTTTGAAAAGTCTTTTGCCTTAATCAAATCCTCCAACTCAAAATTTCTGCTACATAAAAATTCTATAGCTGCTGATATAGTTTCCAGCACGTGCTCTATAAGTTCTTCCTTATCTATTGTTGGATCAGTCTCTCTTCCTCCAACATTTGCTGTATAATCTGCAAGTGCTTTACGAAGTGCCTTTACTATGCCAATATAGTCAATAATAAGTCCGTTACTTTTGCCCTCTGCCACACGATTTGCTCTTGCTATTGTCTGCATGAGAGTATGCGCTTTCAAAGGCTTATCAAGATATAGGCATGACAAACATTTTACATCAAAACCAGTAAGCCACATTGCACAGACAAACACTACTCGAAGTGGATTATCCTTATCCTTAAACTCTTTATCGAGTTCTCTTTTCTCCATCTTTTCACGATGCGGCTTTATATCAAGGTCCCATTTCTTAAATGTCTGAATCTCATTCTGCTCCTGAGAAATAACGACAGCCATTTCGGTTTCTTTCATCCATTTAATCTTGCGTTCCAGTTCCTGTACTTCCTGCTGTGATACTTTTGATTTTATGCCTTCTAATCGTTTGATTTCTTCTTCCCAATAATTCTGCACAAGGTTATACATCCGAACACAAGTCACTTTATTCAGGCACACAAACATAGCCTTACCACTTGTCCATAAATCCGAATAATGAGAAACAAAGTCTTTGGCTACAGATTTAAGCCTTTGTGGTGCTGTCATAATATGAATTTCTTTCTTAAACTCACGCTCCAGCTTTTTTGTCTGATTTGGATCTAAATCTGTTGCCTCAATCGCATCCAATATCTTATCCGTAATATCCGGATTATCTAAATCCAAAATCTTCTCTCCACGATTCTCATAATACAACGGAACTGTTGCTTTATCCTCAACTGCTCTCTTAAAATCATAGATAGAGATATATCCGCCAAATGTTCTCTCTGTAATATTGTCATTCAATAATAATGGCGTTCCAGTAAAACCAATACGTGCGGCTGTAGGCAGCAAATTCACCATATTATCTGCAAATATTCCATACTGACTCCTATGTGCTTCATCGGACATTATAATAATGTCATGATCTGGTATGATTGGCTGTACATCTTTCTTATTAAATTTCTGAATCAAAGTAAATATAAAGCTAGGATTTCCTTGCAATTTTGTTATAAGGTCATCACCGCTCGTAGCAATATACTTTGCAGCCTTTGTTTTCCCCAATAATCCACAATTTTCAAAAGTATCGCTAATCTGTGTATTTAACTCATCCCTGTCTGTCAAAATCACAATCGTTGGAGAACCTGCAAATTTTCGCCGAATTTTCTGTGATAAAAATACCATAGAATAACTTTTACCAGAACCTTGTGTATGCCAGAACACACCAAGTTTTCCATTATTCAATTTGCGTGCTTCATACGCCTTAACAGCCTCATTTACACCCAAATACTGGTGATTTCGTGCTAGAATCTTTACTGTTTCTCCATCTGAATGGTCAAATAATATGAAATTTTCTAATAAATCAAGAAAGTTATCCTTTTTGCATATACCTCTAAGCATCGTTTCAAGTGCAACATTACCTTCTTCCTGCTCAGACAATCTTTTCCACTCATGAAAAAATTCATATTTGCTACCTAATGTTCCCACTTTAGCCTCTGTTCCATTAGACAACATAAGAAATGCATTATAATAAAACAGATGCGGTATTGTATCAAGATAGTCTGTATAGTTATCTGTGTATGCATTCTGCACATCTACAGAGTTCTTCTTCAATTCTATAAAAAGAAGAGGTATTCCATTTACAAACCCCACAATATCTGTGCGTCTCCGATAAAGATCTCCATGTATTTTCATTTCCCTAATAGCAAGGAAATCATTATTCTCTGGATTTGTAAAATCAATTACAATTGCCTTCTTTTCCTCAATCTGACCATTCTGCTTTTTCACTTTCACTGGAATACCATCTCTTATATGTCTATAGTTTTCCTCATTTATCTGCATAAGAGAAGCTGATGACATATGACTTTCAAATGTTTTTATAGCATCTTCAAGTAATGCTGGAGTAAGCCATGGATTGAGTTTTAAAAGTGCCTCCTTGAGATATTTCACAAGAAGGATTTCCTTATATGATTTCCTGCCAAATGTGCCAGTTTCACCCAGAACTTCTGTGTTATAGGCAAGTTCTACACGCCAACCAAGTTCATCTTCAAGAAGGTGACCAGCACTTTCCTGTACTAATATATTTTCAGAATAATCATAGCTCATAATAATCTCCTCCTTCCTTTATCTCATCATAAATACAACAATCATCATTTATTTTAATAATCAACAAAATCATTATCTTTAATAACGTATAATAATCCGCTATCATTGTATTGTTATCTGGCACAATAGAATCATGGATATAGCGATTTCTAATAGCTTTTCCATCACTAAACTCAGAATTATTCAATATATAATCAAAATATTTATATTCAGGTTTCGACAACAGTTTATTATCTACATAAATATCGCCATTTTTAATCAATCGTTTTAATAATGGTGATTTTATATGTTGTAATGAAATAACTTCTTTTTCGTAAAACTCATGTAAAATAAATACTCTTTCCTTGTTATAATTAATAACATCATCTTCAATATATATTGACCCTTTTTCGATTAACCAATTTAGTGATGCTATGTTATATGGTTCACATTCTGACAATTTTATATCTTCATTTGATATAAGCTTAATAAGAGAGTCATATTTTGATTTTGTTTTTTCGGTATACCCAAGCATGCTCTGCGATGAAAACAACATATTCATCTCTTTAATAAGTTCACTATTTATAACATAACAATATTTATTTTTTATTCGACTTGGGATATCTTTTATTCTTGGTGAATCTGTTATATATTTAAAAAGCTCAAGATCAATTTCTCCATCATCGCACAACATTTTATACTTACTTAGTACTCCATCTATAGCTGATGCAAGTGTTTTACATTTACTAAGTATGCTATCAGCCGGGTTTGGCATATTACATGTATAATCTTTAATATCAAATTCCTGTAATAAATAGGTCTCAAAAAACCACTTTATAATGTCTTCAATGTTGATATCAAGTTTAATCAATTGTTCAACATAACCCCTCATTTGGATATCAGATAAAGATTCTAACATATCAAATGCTACATTCTTTTTGTACATTCCAACACCTCTAACTTCAAAAATCTCCGTAAGAGGATGTCTTTCTCCATGACTTGAAACGCATGTGAATCTTGCCTGACTATCTATGTATTCGAATAAATATATGAAGTTGTTTAGCAATGTTGGGTAATCAGTATTATCCTTTATCCATCCTGTGTCATACTCTAGAATCCATTTACTATTTTCAATTTGGATATTCTTAACATTTTCAAATGAACCAAAAGTAACACCAAAACCATAGTCATGAAAAACCGCCGATTTATTATTCTCCCAAAATTCGTTATTCCTCTTGTCCGCCATTTTTTTCATTTTCGGAGTAATCGGTAACTCTTTTGTATGTTTAGCATTTAAAATAAGTTTCATAAAATTCGGGTTAATATAATCGCTTTTAAGATAATCTTCGATAAGTTTTACCCTTTTCTCAATGGTAAAATGTCTTGGAATATATACCTGTAGTTTTTTATCATGTTCTTCTAAATAATAAGAAACTACAAATTGCAACCCATATTGTTGTTCCTCTAGCAATATAGTTATCTCTTCATCAAAGTACTCTACAAATGACTTATCCTGTAATATATGATAAGTATTCCAACGTAGTCCTTTTAGCACATCACATATTCTATTCTTAGAAATACACTTGTAGATATTAAACTTATAAAAGAAATTTCTAAAATCATCCCAATATCCCACATAACAATTATTAAAAGTATCAACCACATTTTCTTCTGTTATCTGTTTAAATCTCTCATAAACTACAGTATTTAAATTCAATGTCTTCGCTTTATATCTCTGATATTTTTCTTCTGACCAATCCGGAATATCTGTAACTTTCTCAAAAAATAATTTTGTATGATAAAGTTCAATCACTCTATTAATATCAGCTAACTCTATCTGATTTTGAACATAAGAATCCAAGATAGCAATTACCTTTTGTTCATCACCACGATAGCAATATCTAGCATTGAAATAATCTTTATGTTCAAAATCATTCATTATTTTTTATACCTCCATTTCACCACTCATTAACTTAGGAAGTAGCCTATCTCTAGATTCTTTTGCAAGTTCTTTCTGTTTCTTTAACAATTCAATTTTGAGCTGATATTCTTCAATGATTGTATTGAATTTGTATTTAATATCTTCTTCTGGAACATACACTTGTATTTCTTCAAGCATTCTTTTCGTCAAAAATTTAATTGTAGAACCACTAGCCCCTTGAAACAACTGTCTCATACTATCTATAACTGCATAATACAACAGATATAAATCATCTGAATCAAAAGGTGAAAACACATAGGTACGCTGATATGCCTCAAACTTTCCTCTATAAAGTTTTACATTAAAATCTCCATTTCCAGCTAAAATAACCGCATCGCAATCAAACGAATAAGATGGTGCTTTTATTGGTTCTTGTGAACAAGTAAAAAATAAATAATTACCATCTTTGATTCCGAAATTTGCATCCTTTTTCCCCGTAATAATCGGTGCAATGTTAGACAATCCTACTTTTTTCCAGCCATCTGGCACACCATCAACAATCTTGGCATCCTCATATCCTGGAAAATGAAAATCTACAAACCATTCTCTGTACAGACGTTCCGCTGCTTCTTCCAATAATTTAATTTGCTTTTTGTTGTTCTCTATTAAATTGTCATATACAGACAACCATTTCGCTATTCTCACTTGTGAGTCATAGTCAGGCACAGTTGTAACATAATCTGCTAGTCGCCCCTGACTCAAGTTTTGTATATTTGCTCCAACAGCGGTTCCCGCCATTGCTTTCCTGAATGACTGATTTTTAAAATGATACGTCCAAAATGTTGGATTATGTTTAGTCGTATCTTTCAATCTTGCCCTTATACAAAACCCCGAATATGTAACTTTATCTGCTTTATTATCAATCAACATGCATCTACCTACAAGTTCCTTATTACCATTAGAGCGAACAAATACTATATCCCCCGGATACAAATAATCATTTGACTTTACAACTTCTTCCTTCACTTCTGTAAGAGAATCATATTCTGGTGAGAATTTATCTCCAAAATTTGACACCCCTATTATTTTAATACCTTTACCATAATCATCCTTTCCAAAATTTATTCCATTACTAAATTCTGCAATATCTCCAAGTCTGACTTTTTCCCAACTCATAACCCCATCTCCTTCATATTCTGTGAGATAGTATTCATCAAATTATTTGATTCTGCCTGCAATGCTAAAAGTTCTTGATATATTTCTTTCATTCGCTCTTCAAAATCCACACCATCATCTTCCACAGGTGCTACACCAACATAGGCTCCCGGAGTGAGAGACCATCCCTTTTCTTCAATGCTGATTCCATCTTTGTCATCACATTTTGTGTCATCTGTTGTATAAGCAACTTTACATAATCCAAGAATATTGTGATACTCTCCTTCTCCAAACTTTTCATATAACCAATTAGCTTCTTTTGCTATTGTAAGCCTTTCTGTAAGTTCAGAAATTCTATCATCGTATTCAGTCTGTAATTTTTTCTTTTCTCGCTTATCTGCTGCCTCAACTGCTATTTTTGCTTCTGCACGAAGTTTTTTCACTCTTTCAGTCAAATCACAAACCTGTTCATCAAATAATTTGTCCCTTCCAAGTGCATTTCTATATTCATAAAGCAATGCTGTATATTTTTCGCTCTCTCCACGATATAACCAGACAATAGCATTCAGATTTTTAAGCTACCACTCTGACCATTCATTCAGCGTTCGATCAACCTCCGTATAATAGTTCCTCGCATCAATAAAGAGAACTTTGTTCTTCAATTCTTCCTTTTTGCCTTTATCAAAGAACCATAATGAACACGGAAGGCTCTTTGTATAGAAGAAATTGTTACCTACACTTATCATCACATCAACATGACCAGTTTTGACAAGTTTTTCTCTTATATCCTTATCGCTTCCCTGACTGTCTGTTGCAGAGGAAGCCATTACAAATCCAGCTCTGCCCTTTTCGTTGAGATAAGCATAAAAATACGAAATCCATAGATAATTTGCGTTTCCAATTTCTTTATTCTTATTCTCCTTTGGGCAACCAAATGGAAGTCTTCCCGCATTAGATGTCGATTCTGCCTTTACCTTATCTACATTGAATGGTGGATTTGCCATTACATAGTCACAGCAGCCTTCAAGGTTATGAGCATCATGATAAAATGTATTCGCTTCATCACCAGATTTTATTACCCCTGTAAGCCCATGAACTGCCATATTCATAAGACAAAGCTGCGCATTATACTCAACCTTCTCCTGGCCATAAAATGTCATACTACTATTTGCCTGTAACCCCGCTTCATTTACAAAATCACCTGTCTGCACAAACATACCGCCTGAACCACATGCTGGATCAAGAAGCACTCCTGATGTCGGCTCTAATATATTAACAATCATTTTCACAAGAGACTTTGGTGTAAAGAATACTCCATCATCTGAAGCTATATTTTTCGCAAATTTATTAAGGAAATACTCATAAATCCTACCTATTACATCTCCACCAACTTCATCAAGTGCATTGTTATTGAATATGCGAAGTAGCTCTCCCAATAGTTCATCAGAAAAATCCGTATAACTTTTAGGCAATACTCCTGCTAACTGTTCACTTTGTTGCTCTACAAGCTCCATAGCATTATTTACTACCTCACCCAGACTATTCATTGGCTGTCCAGTAATATTTTTCAAATCGGCAGCTGCTATATTTTCAGGAAGATTCACAAGATAATCATACTGTGCTTCTCTTGGCAAAAACAGTGCACTTTTAGCTGAAAAATCCTTGGCTTCTACAGGCATTCGCCTACCATTACGCATTGGTCTATTCTTTAATATCTCTGCTTCCACCAATTTAAATCGACTATACGCATATCTTAAAAAGAGTAATCCCAGCACCGGCATACAATACTGGTTTGATGTCAGTTTAGAACCTGCTCTTAGTAAATCTGCTGATTCCCATAAATCAGCTTCTAACTTCTTTATACTTCTGTTATCCATTATTTTTCTCCTGTTTTTCTATATCTACAATCTGAACAACATCACCGATATCACATTGAAGCACTTCACATATTTTTTCTATAACTGTCAATGTGACTGGCTCGTTATTCGTCATTTTTGCCATTGTTCCCTTACTAATCTTTGCCTTGCTACATAAAGCACCTTTATTCATTTCCTTATCAATCAGAATTTTCCAAAGATTATTATACGAAATTGCCATACCACACCTCAATTTTGTTTATATGTTCTTAACAATATAGGGCTTATACGCCTCTTTAAGCATATCATATATAGTCTATTTTTTCAAACCTCAGGAATATTTTTTTGTACTTTGTGAGAAGCAGAAGTACGTAAAGTGAATTTCGACCAGAAGCAGAGGTATCATCTCCCTCTGCCCATATTCCACATCTTATCTTCTACCTTTTCCTTCCCTGCATTCCTACCAACGCTCTCATTATAAATTCTCTGAAACTCCTCATAAAACTCATCTCCATCCAGCTTTATTCCCAGCCTCTTCATAACATCTGAAAACAGCCTTATGCTTCCACTTACATCTGCAATATCAAGCACAAATATATCCGCCTTAACAGCGGCATTAATTTCTTCATATGCCCCACATGCAGATAACCTTTCAGCAATCCGTTGAGCCTTATCCGACGCTCCTTGAGTAACAGCCACCTCATCCTCTATAGTCTTTCTCTCACCTGTATAAATCTGTTTCGCATCACCATCATCCATTTCACGAGATTCCTCAACATATAAGTCTGCCTGTTCTTTTTCGTTTTCGATATTACTTTGTTCGTCTATAACAGAAAAATCTTCTTTCCGACATATTTCCGTATCAACATCATCAATATCAGTAGCAACCTTTTTCTCAACATCAGATACAGCCTCTTGTTCTTCCATCCCCGGTATCTCAATTTCCTTATCCCCAACAATCTCTTCATCCTCCGACACCGCATAATAAGCTGTATACAAATCTTCTTTTATAATGTCATCAGCAAGCAGTATCTGCCTCTTAACATTTCTCTTCTCCTGCTTCAGCTCATCCAATTCTTCCTGCACTTCCATGTGCCATATCTGATATTCCCGGTACTGTTCTTCATTCTTTATACTGCGTTTCCGACTAGAACTTTCTCTGTATATCTCCTTCTGCCTGTCCTCAATCTGCTGAATCCTATCTTCTTTCTCACTTATGAAATCCACAAGCTCCACAATACTTTTGATGTCATTATTCACAAGCAGCAGATATTCATCCTGTAACTGATGAAACCTCTTCAAATCCTCTGCATACTTTGCTCCACCAACTACAAAACGCTTCTGTTCTACAACCCTTAATCTGTATAGCTTTGCATAAAACTTCTTCTGGAATGGTGACAGCTTCGCCCTGTGCAGCCCCCTGATATCCGACGAATAAAAGTAAGGCTTTGCCATCCAAGGCATATCCACATGATGCCTTAGCATATCTTCTGAAAACATCTCGTCCATTTTTGCAAGCTTATGATAATACCGAAATCCCGGTGCCTGTACCTCCATCCACGCGTCTTTTTTAAATACATATCCAAGTCTTTTCATCAGATATTTAAAATGCTCCACATTTCCGGCTGCATACGCACACATCTTAGCATCACGAAGTATAATATCCTTCATGGACATTTCCTTTTCCCACTTGTCCCTGCTGATATTCTTTGGATTTCTGCTATACTCTGCCGGCATTATGGAAAGTCCAAGCTCATCACAATATTTATTTGTAATAGGCTGGAGATGATTCTTCCAGTTGTTTTTAGGTGAATTATATTTCTTGCCGGTTGTCATACTTACACTGTTCCAGATAAGATGTCCATGCATATACTCCCTGTCAGTATGAACCGCATACACAGCCTCATAATCATCACCAAGCACATCCTTCGCAAAGTGCTCCAGAACATACATTGCCTGCTCTGATGTTACTTTTTCCTCCGGTGAAAATGATATGATCACATGATATCCCTGCCTTTTACCCGTCTTATGAAATATATTCTTTGTCTCCTCCATCTGCTCAAATGCCGTATCCGGCAGACAGTTAATACTGCCCACCAGTACGCATTCTTCTGTCTTATCTGGATTCTGAATATATTCCAAAGCATTCTTCAGGTGCGATGCTGGATTTCTTCCTTCCGATCCCATGATATTCAGGATCTTTGTAATCGCCATATTTCCAGCACCTCCCCAAATGTTTTCTTTACATCATCCAGACTGCTCTGCAGTTTATCAATATCGCTGTAATATAACTTTCCCTGTGAATTGCCAAGCTTTACCGCCTGATTAATATTATTTGCAATACCTGCAATAACACGAATTATTTTTGCCCTGTCCTCTGGATAACTTGTATCAATGTTGCCTCCTGTCCGAATTAATTCTCTTATATAGGCACTTGCTGTCATTCCTGTTCGCTTAAGTGCCGCTTTCAGAATATCCATATCTTTCTCTGACAGCTTCACCGATATCTTATAATCTTTCCTGTCAGACTTGTATCTTCTCTTTCCATCTGCCATACGTTTTTTCCCTTTCATAGTTTTCTAATGTCGTATAAAAACAATCTCTTTTTATCTGTACCATTGCTTTTTCATCCTTTCTAAAAGTTCTGCTTATAGGTTTTGCAAGATGCGGAAAAGGTCGGACCTTTTCCCGAAAAAATATAAACGCCATCAGCGTTTACATAATTTTTCGTCTTGGCAGGAGCACCTGCACCCTGTATATGATATGTGGTGGTTAATATTCCACCACAATTACTGATATGGTGGCGCTTTTTGCCATCACTTTGCTGTTTTAGTGGCGTTTTCCGCCACCACTTTTCCATTTTGATGGCACTTTCCGCCACCATGGCTTTTTTCTCGCTTATCTGAGTGGTGGCGCTTTTTGCCGTCACTTTGCTGTTTTGACGGCGCTTTTTGCCGTCACTTTACTGTTTTGACGGCGCTTTTTGCCCCCACACTAATGAAACTGCATCACTACATCCATAATAACGATTTCCTCTGCCATCATCCTGGTCTGTGTTCTTAGCTGTAACTGTTCTGTAAAGGAATTTGGATTCTTTGGCTTATGCTTTTTCAGCCACTTAGCTTCAATATCATCGAGCAGCTCATATGCTGTATCATTGACTTCATCTGCTCGCTCTTCAATCTCCCCGAACCGCACCAGACTCTTATATCTCATTGGATATTCTTCCTTGATATATTTAATCCACATCCGCCCATACTTTCCTGCTTCTATATCTGCCTTCTCTGTCCCTGCGACAAGAACCGGATAGAAGATTCCATCCCTTTCTTCATATGGGATACCTAGCTTTTCAAATGTTGTCTTACTCATAATGATTACCACCTTTCTCATCACTTTGCAGAATATCAAGCACATGCTTTAATGGAACCAGCAGTTCTTCAACATCTATACCTCTGTCTGCTTCATCTAATGTCTGTAATTCTTCCAGTATCGTATCAAGATGCACCTGTACTTTCTTTGCCACCTTCATTCCACCAACAACCCTGATTTCATGCTTCAGAAGACATTGGATGATATAATCCTGTTTTGAAAGTCCGCTGAGTGAAACCTTCACATTCAGCTCATGTGCTTCCTCCGGTGACATACGAAACGCTACTACAACATTTCTCCATCTGTTCTTGGCATCCAGCCTTTTCTCGCTCATAATAATCTGCTCCTTCCGATATAAAATCCATTCTTTTAATTTCTGCTTCATATATCCAGCAAAACTTGTACCCACATTATCAGACTGCCTTGTACTTATAAATGCTTATAATCTTTTCCGCAGCCGCATCCATATCAATCATAGGTGCTGTTTCCTCTGTCTGCATGATTTCTACATCATCATCCTGCTCTTCACAATCCTCAAAGCTTGCATTGACAGCATCAAGTCTGTCTGCCATTGCCACCTGCTTTGACGGAAACAGATGCGAATAACGATATGTGATATCAATGCTCTCATGACCAACCCTGTCAGCTATTGCAACTGCGGAAAACCCGAGGTCGATCAGATGTGAAATATGCGAATGCCTTAGATCATGGATTCTGATTTTCTTCACACCGGATAATTTGCAACCACGCTCCATCTCATGATGAAGAAAGCTCTTTGTTACCAGAAAAATCCTGTCTGTTGGTGTCTGGTCATATAACATTGCAAAATATTCCTGCATTTCTTCGGCAAGGAACTTCGGCAGCTTGATTGTTCTGTTGCTCTTAGGTGTTTTCGGTGTTGTAATAACATCCTGCCCCTGCAGCCGCTGATACGATTTATTTATTCTGACTGTGTTCTTTTCAAAATCAAAATCTTCCATCGTAAGTGCAAGCAGCTCACCTAATCTCATTCCCGTCCAGTACAGCATTTCAAATGCATAAAATGAAACCGGCTTATCAATCACCGCTTCTGAAAACTTCTTATATTCTTCAGTTGTCCAGAAAAGCATTTCCTTCTTTTCTTCCCTGCCCATATTTCCAGCCTGCCTTGCCGGATTTGATTTCAGATTATAAAACCTGCACGCATGATTGAATATCGCACTTAAGATGTTATGCATTGTCTTCTTATAAGTCTGGGAATAACATTTCCCATTCTCATAACGGAATGCTACCATCTCATTCTGCCACTTGCGTACATCTCCCGGTGTAATCTCATTCATCTTAAGATTCCTGAAATATGGAAGTATCTTTGTATCCACAATGTGTTCTTTTGTAAGCCACGTGTTGAGTTTGACATAATTTTTCACATCCTCTGTATACAGCTTCCAGAACTCTCCAAATGTCATATCCAGATTGTTCTCCTGCCGTATTTTATAATTCCTCTCATAATCAAGTGCTTCCCTCTTTGTTGCATAGCCTCTTTTCTTTATCTGTTTGTTTTCCCCAGTCCAGTCCTTACAATAGAATTTGACAAACCAGGTGCCTGTCTTACTGTCTTTATAAGCTGGCATATTCATCATCTCCTTCTTTCCATATGCAGAAGCAGATGCTTAGCCGTATCGCTCCTGCCCTGCCTCCGCATTAATCTTCTTACCTGTTGCTTATCCTGCATCACTCATACCATAAATGCGTTCTTCAAAATATTTTCTGCTTACTTTTCCACGGATTACAATGTAACCCTTCCTTTCAAGTTCACTGTTGATCTGTCTCATAAGCTTGTATGCTGCTGATCTTGAAATTCCAAGAATCTGCATCACATCTCCTACTTCTAAAAACTTTTCGTTCATGCCTTTCACCACCTTTCCTTTATAAATTTGTTTTGGCGTTTCTCCATACCAGTTCTGCTGATGTCACAACCAGCCTCCTTACCTGAGATAATCTCCTGTAATACCGCCCGCTCCTGCTCGAGGTACTCGGTCCGCTTGGGGGAGTGTCTACATTCGCTCGATTCATATGAGTGTCCTGGCAAATGCCTGTTAGATTTCTGATACCGCTCATTCAGTTGTTTTTCAATACCATATAGTATAGATAATTGAATTGATATTATTCTATACCGTATGGTATTGAATTGTCAAGAAGTTTTTCTAATGTTCTTGTATAGAAAAACTTCCATTTTCATTTTTTCCGTGTTATACTGTCTTTAACAGTCCATCAGAGACAGATAAACGGAGGTAACTACACTATGACAATTGGTGAAAGAATAAAGAAAATACGGGTATTCCGTAAAATGACAATGGACGACTTGGGCGGTGCACTTGGATTTGAGGGCAAAAATATGTCTGTCCGCATATCCCAGTATGAAACCGGTGCCCGCATTCCCGGTGAAGATATGATTCTAAAACTTGCTGATGCTTTGCACTGCAATTACAAGGCAATCTCTGATTACAGCCTTGGTGCTACTGAAGATATCATTGAAACACTTTTCTGGCTTGAAGAAAGTGCCACCTCACTTCCTGCACGTGGAAAAGGTACAAGATTCCCAGAATACACAGTTCCCGGCAACCTGATTCATCTGACTGCAATGACTCTGGCAAAACCTTCCGAGGCTGCCAGACCAACTTACAATGAAGATGATTATGAAAGTGTAGGCTCACCTGTCGCATTAACTTTTGAATATGGATTGGTAAATGATTTCCTTACGGAATGGTGTGAAATGAAAACGAAATTAAATAATGGAGAGATTTCTCCAAATGAATATTTTGAGTGGAAAATAACATGGCCTCAGGCATAAATGAAACTATTCACGCACAGCTCACTTTAGTACCATTTTAGTACCACAAGGCAAAAAACAAGCTCGCAAACGCCCATTTTACTCAATGTCATTAACTTTAGCAAAGAGCAGAAATCGTAAGCATTTATAAAACTATGA